>WLWD01004960.1_pt1 | contig 30498 bp, 13 predicted proteins | sample 6712731 | NCBI WGS metagenome assembly WLWD01 (sample SAMN12718690, study PRJNA576275) | sponge metagenome | isolation source: marine sponge | host: Mycale hentscheli | place: New Zealand: South Island, Marlborough, Capsize Point | collected 2014-11-01
TGGCCAGAGCTCGTCTCGCAATCGCGCCTCAAGTAATAGCGGTTTAAAACTATTCTTGAAACTATTCTATACTAATTTGACACGTGCGTGGCTTGCCTATTTATTGGTCAAGGACGCACGTGCCAACACAAAAGATATAAACATCTGGTCACAAAAATTGCATGACGTCCACTATACACTAACTATATGATACAAAAATTACTCAATATAAATGCATACACAAAATAACATCCACTGTCTGTTCTACCAGTTCATTTCTCTTCTCTCTTCTCTTGAGTCTTCTCTCCTTCATTTGAGGCCAGACCCACACCTCCTTAAATGTCTTAAAATAGATTTCATCAAGTTATAGCTTAATGTTCCCTGTACCATGTTATGTATCAAGTTATAGCTTAATGTTCCCTGTACCATGTTATGTATCTCGATTCCTTTTAGATGCATTGGCTAGAACCACCATGATGTAGGCTCCAGTATTGAACACAAACGGTTGCGTCAAAAACCCACTCACAGTAGCGTCATCAAACACTAGCCTAACCCAATCGCAAATCTTAGGCCTTTCACCACTCACAATACCCTGTATGCTCGCAATGCCTGCCACACCCATGCCAATCACACCCAGAACTACTCTCATTTCTCCTTGCACTCAGGGAAGTCAGGGAATCTACACTCATAAGACCGTGACCAAATCTGAGGCACTTGTAACACTTTACTACCTCACTACTGTTTTTCTTGGCTACCCTTAAATATTCAATTGAGTGTTGTTGCCAAGTTTTAAAGGTCACTAATAGTGTTGATTACACTACCGTCTATGAGCGCTTGATCTATTTATTCTAAACTGTCTTCAATAGGACATCATCAAAGGTTGTGACACGCATACTAAATCCCCTAGCCAGGGTCTTTTAAGTACAAAAATCTATCAATTTGTGTCATGAATTTGGTACTCATCCTGTCTACAAACGGATTATTCTCCACCTGCCTCCTATTCAACCAAACCTTCAACTAATCTAATAATATTTCATATCTAGTGTATGTATTTATATTCATTCTTACACGACATATTCACTGAAATTAATTATTCAATATACTATTATTGTATTATAACCAACAAAAAATTATATATCTTTAATCACTTCATATTATTTTTTTAAGTTGTTTATCTTTCTCTTTTTTTATTCTGTTTAGCTAGCTAAATTGAAAATGTGAACAGAAATTGATTTACCATTAGATTTTATTGTCTTTCTAGTTTAACTTGTCCTATTAGGAAGTTTTGCTCATCTCACAAATGGAGAGGAATAATCTTCAATCTGGGTCTTGCTTCTTGATTTCTGGAAGAACTGTGACCTCAACAATTATCATCACAGGATTCTTACCTGAAACATTAAAAACAGGTAGGAGTTACACAATCGTGATTCTATGGTGTTTATTTATTGTCTTAATTTTCATATTTTTTTATTATTATTGTATTTTACGTGTGACCCCTTTTTCCACCCGCACCACTGACTATATAAGTTGGTAAAGCATTGATAAAATAAGAAAGTAATGAACCAGTGGACCATATGAGTTGAATGCCTTGAAAGCCAGCTACATTTAGTCTTAGAGCAGACCTAAGCACCTAAACGTTCATAGTAAGAATCCCAACAGCACTATTTTCTCTTTGTACTCATTCGACGGGTAGGTTAAGTTACAACATTATAATTTCAACTACTTTTTACAATTAGTTGCTGTGGTCTATTTGGTTATAATTATACTTACAGCTAAAGTTGTGCCAACTTAATACTATTTGCCTTAGAAAAATTCATTCTACTGTGGTTAGTACAAAGTGTTTGCAGATCCAATATTTTTTTCCCTCACAACAACCTGTCAGCCATTTTCTGCAGTGCATTCCTATCCATCATTAGTCTGTTGATAATAGGATTCTTTTGCTTGATGACTTCCTTTGAAACAATTTGTTCTTTATAAAGAATTTTTGATATTTCTTCCAAGATTAATCTTTCAAATCCTGAAATTATTGAAGTATTATTAGACTATAGTTCTATTAGACTATCTTACCTCACGAATTGTCCAGTCAGTTAACAATTTCTTTCCAGGGCTCTAGATGTTGGTCCCTTGAATTTCAAGTAATAATATACAATGTTGATGAGTGATATAGTCACAACATCTTCAGTCATGACCTCAGGTGCTGCCCTGTTAACAGGAGCTCTCATTTCCAGGAGGATAAATTGGAACAAGAAAGTCTAAATTAACACGGTAAATAAAACAACATATACATTATAATCATGAAGTTGCTGTGTATAGAACTAGTGGCCTAGTAGTGCACAAACTATAAGCAAACCAGCCTAGTTAATACACTGCACATATAGTGATGTGGCAAATGCTAAAGAAAATCACTGAACCAATTTCGAGTTTTATTCATAATCTAGATGTATTAAGAATATGTTGATTATAGCTATTGAGTGGTGTTTTTTTTTTAATATCACAGTTATAATTTTACCTGAAAATAATGTCTCAGCTCTTAACTAGAGGTCTAGAAAATGATTCAAGAGAAAAGCTATCAAAAACATATTGCAGAAAGCAGATGTTTACAGAGTCTAAAAAAGTATTTGAGACATATTCAGGATTTAAGGTTTGTCATTCCAATACAACTTTTCTGTGTTAAAGTCAATGAATATCTTTGAGGTGGGGAAGAGATTGAGAGAATTATCTAATACACTGGAGATGCTAGATAAGCTAGATTTCTCGCTCTTAGAAACTCAGCTATGAGGAGCTCGCTAGGCCCTGCCCATAACCTTATTTTTTTTTAGATTCTTTGTTTAGTGACATAAAAAGACGTTTATACCAACAAAAAAAACCCACCAGTGAAATTCAAACGAAGTGTCTAGTCTCGCAAGCCAGACCCTTTACCTAACCGTGTCTAGTTCACTTCGCTCTTTTCCTGAATATAAGATACACTATGCTGTACGATGTTATATAATACTCACTTTAGATGATGCAATATCTTTATACAACTTCGTCAAGGCTTCTCCAAATGAAACACCATTGATATGGCTAGATCAATTCATTCAGTTTTCAGTTGACGCTTGCCAATAGCTTGAATGATTGCCTTCACATGACAATGGTGTCGATCCCAGATTAATGAATAAAATAACAACAACAATAATTAGCTTAAGTCTTTCAATATCAAGCTTGAAAATATTATCAATTATAAATTTTTAATATTACCCAAGTTATAAGTAACTAACCAGAAAATTCAGATCGAATGGTTTGTTTTCGAGGATAGTTGGAAACAATGGTGCCCCAGAGCGTAGCCTGTTAGAAGTACCTCAAAAATTACATCCCCACCAACAACCCAAATACTATTTTCAATGACTAGAAATAGTGACGCTTTTTTTCAACTCCAATACTTTCTAATTCCCACACGCTAAACGCTAACTCTGAGCTTGCGCATTGGGTCATCTGTGGTGTAACTATAGATAGAGAGTAGTCTTGTTGCCATAACCCTTACAAACGCTTTGGTTAACTATTCGTACCAGCTTTTGACTAGGGGAAATGTCTGGATTGTCTGTACAAATTGAGTAGGATACTGACAAGCCACAATTTCAAGGATTTCTAATGCGTTTGGCAAGTTCAATGACATTTTCCTGCCAGCGAAGCTTTCGAGCTAATTATGAAATTCAGGTCTGCAACAAATACTGGAAGGGGTAGAATAAAGGGGCAGAAAGAGTGTCTGCTCCCCCCTCCCTGGCTTAACAAATGGATAATTCAGTTTTCTTCAATTTGAAGAGGGTATCAAGAAATTAAAGTGATCTCCACATAATGTTGGGAAAAAGGGTGCAATATAATAGCAACTAACGTTGTGTTTTTGACATTTTGGTGATCTCAGACCCTTCACTATTCACCTGTTAATATCATGCAAGTAGCTTTCTTCAAAAGAGCAGGAGCGATAGAAGTGGACCCCAGAGTCATTGCCTGGTTCACACAGGGGACACACTTCATGCAGAATATATGTATTATACATTGTTAAACTTCAGGATATTGATTGGCTTATGAATTCAATTCAATTTACAAAACAATCAAACCAAGCTGCTTATCACAATAGCCAGTATAACAACTACAAATCTCAATTGGTGTTTTATAGATCCCTCATTTCGGTGTCTATAGCTTCTATTTAAGAAGAGAAGATTTGATGATCATGATGAACATTGCTAAGGGATGGAAAAAAAATAAAAACTTTTAATTCTCTCCTCTCCCCCTACTTTTTGACTTGTCTAGCCATCTGAATTGCATTTGCTTTATATTGACAGTATAAAGCTCAAGAGCACTCCAGATACTATTAAAACTTACTTATACACAGATCATATAAAATATGCTTGCAATACATGCACAAAAACATATAGCCTCTTGATCTGTATGATAGTTGAAATTCTCTAGGTCTTATCAAAATTTCAACATTTTGCCAAAATCACTTAATTAGATGTGATAGATTTACGTCCTGTATTCAAAAAGTGTTACTAATGGCATTGGTTAGCTACATCTTAATCTAAGTCTTATGTGCTATTTTATAATAAGTGCCACACCCCATTAATGACTTATAAGTGATGGCAGTGATTTTCATCCCCAAACCATTGGACTATATTATTAATCAATTATTCACAATTTATCACATTCACCACAGCTTAAAATTTCTCCTTAAACATTCATCATGGTCATTTCATACATTTTAACATGGCTCAATACTCATAATGATTTAATTAGATACACTTTAAACAAATAACCAGGAGAAGCCATATTGGTAGAAGTCAACATTTGTGGCTTCACAAAAGGAAAACAGAAATCATATAATAGCCTAGTACTCAGTGTTTGGTGTTATTGCTACAAGCTTTGCTTTTAAAGTGACTATATAATCTACTACGAAACCTAGTTGGCGAGCGAGCGTAGCGAGCGAGACACTTACAGGGGTAACACAATTGAAAATCGGGGATGTTTATTGGCGAGCGAGCGTAGCGAGCGAGACACTTACAGGGGTAACACAATTGAAAATCGGGGATGTTTGTTTATTTGTTTGTATATATGTTTGGACGTACGTATGTCATTTTGAACTTTGACCCTCGCGTTTTTGTGTTAGTTATGTGGTCGACCCCGTCCCAAATTACACTAAACAGAATCCTCTGGTTTAACGATCAGTACCCGTATCACCCTAGAAATTGAATTGTTTACCGTTTTGAATTCTTTTGCGGGTGCCGTTAAAACTTGAAAACTTAAGGGACTTCCATTTTTATTCGAGTTAGCGGCGGTGGTAAGTCAGTGCGCTCTTCGTCACGGTTATAAGCCGTGCGCAACAGTATTTACTTGAAAATACATTGTCCACTAGACTACCGCGAAGGTAAGTCTGTGTAGGTGCATGTCCAGTTGTTTCAAAGCATTGTGTGTTACAACCACTACTTAGCTAAAGAATATCACAAAGAAAACTTTTAAATAACGCGTACTGTTTTGTTGTTGTTGTTTTCCTTCAATTCAAGCAGTTGCAGAGAGTTGTTACTATGGCACTGAAATCCCTTTACCGTGTATGCGAAATTTAAAAACTGGACCTTAATTTCAGTAGCAGTGTTAGAAGTCAAAATCATTCATATAAAAATAGTATAGTCTTTAGGCTCGCTCGCCATTTGTGCTTGAGCACATCACTAGTTTATTTATTGGCGAGCGAGCGAAGCGAGCGAGACACTATCAGGGGTAACTCAATCGAGATTTCGCTATATTTATTTATTTATCTGTTTATGGGGTACGTGAGACCTCTGTTTTCGCCCGCGGCTTTTAATTACGTAAGTTAGGTAAAGCGTTCACAGTTCCAGTTTTTTCATTAACAAGGTCTGAGAATCCTTAGTGGCGGTGGTAAGTCAATGCGCTCTTTGTGATGGCTATAAGCCTTGCGCAACAGTATTTACTTGAAAATACATTGTCCACTAGACTACTGCGAAGGTAGTCTGTGTAGGTGCATGTCCAGTTGTGTCAAAGCATTGTGTGGTTACAACCACTACTTAGCTAAAGAATATCACAAAGAAAACTTTTAAAATAAACGTGTATTGTTTTGTTGTTGTTGTTTTCCTTCCAAGCAGTTGCAGAGAGTTGTTTACTATGGCACTGAAATCCCTTTACCCTGTATGCTAAATTTAAAACTGGACTGGACCTTATTTTCAGTAGCTTCAGTGTTAGAAGTCAAAATCATTCATATAAAAATAGTATAGTCTTTAGGCTCGCTCGCCATTTGTGCTCAAGCACACCACTAGTTTATTTATTTATATATATGGACGTACGTATGTCATTTTGTACTTTGACCCTCCGTATTTTTGTGTTCGCTCTGCGTTCGACCCTGTCCCAAACTTCACTAAACAGAATCCTCCGGTTTAGCGACCATTATCCGTATCACCTTAGAAATTGAATTGTTTACCGCTCCATTTCTATTCGAGTTAGTGGCGGTGGTAAGTTAATACGCTATTTGTCACAATTATAAGCCAAACTCAACAGCATTTATTTTAAAATTCATTGTTATTGGAGCTCCATTTCTATTCGAGTTAGTGGCGGTGGTAAGTTAATACGCTATTTGTCACAATTATAAGCCAAACTCAACAGCATTTATTTTAAAATTCATTGTCCACTAGACCACGAAAGTAAGTCTTGCCTAGGTATGTTCAGTTGTGTGAAAGTATTGTGCTTACAATACTACTAATGTTAAATCACTGAAGGAAGTAATTTTTGTGTTGGTACATCAAGTGAACAAGTGTATGTGAAGGTGCTGTGTGTTACAAGGACTGCTTAGCTGATGAAAAATCTTTACCTTTATTGACAGGTTAGGTTTTTGTCTCTGGCCTATCTGATTTTTTGCCTACACAGTTACGTCTTGTGTACTTATTGAGTCCATTTTCTAACTGATAGCATTCAAATGGCAAATTTACATTTGGTCCTATATTGAAGATAACAATTGTAGACTTGTTCAAGGTGTGGCCACTTTTAAAACCATGGAGGGTGCTATGCCCATAACCACAAACTTCTGAGTTTTGAGCTAGCTAGACAGCCATCACATAACTCTTCATGATAGTACAAATATTACACATTTTAAAGCATATAATATTATATATATTTATAAGTGGTTAAAATATATTGGTTAAGTTAGATAAGTTATTTAAATATAAGTGGTTAAGATAGATAAGTTATTTAAATATATATTTATAGCTAAGTGAAGTTATTTAAATACTATAATGTATTTGGATTTGTTGTATTGCTGTCTACAAAAAAGAGTGCATCATATCATAACAGCTACAGGTTAAACCATAATGAATTACCTTTTTCTTTTCATTCTTCTTCTTTTTTTCTGTATTAAAATGAAGTAAATTATGAGAATTTTAATACTATATATCTACTCACTTTATTGTTTAAAACTTTTTTTATTTCCTGAGCCACTGGCGGCTCAGTCTTCTCTTCCTTTTGTCCATTCTAACACAATTATATCAAAACTGATACAATTCTTCTCCTAAATAAATCTACTCACTTGTTCTGCCATAGGTTCGGGTTCCATTTTAAAGCCGGTGACAAATCTAACCGCTAAGTAGCTACTGATCATGCGCGAACTACACAAAACCGATGGTAGTCGCGCCGAGAACATTTCTCCCGCCTTTTACTCTTGCACGTTACTGCGCAGCTATTATTCTGAGATAGTTGTATAAAAACCAAGTAAACTGAGCACCCGCGTTATTGCTACCTGGATACTAGATTCTGAAAGCAATTGCGGTGTGGATTAGGCGAACTAAGGCTAAGTTCTATACTTTGTGTGACTGTTTCATTTATTTTATTCTTATTTTCTTTTACTTGTCAAGGTTTTGTGCTTTATAACTGATGGAGCTCGATAATCCCAACCTGAAAAAGGAAAGTGCGAATGAAAAACGGGCTCTCCTTGACAAAAGAAACCAGAGGGCACAAGAACTGAGGAGGGCTGAAACTGAACAAGAAAGGCAAGCCCGCCTTAAAAAAAGAAATGAAAAGGACAGGGCTAAACGCAAAGCAGAAAGTCCTCTAGAAACTGAGCAAAGACAAAAAAAAAGAAAAATTGATGAAACAAATGAATCCGAAGTGCACAAAAAAGTTAGATTAGAGCATAAGAGGAGCAAACTAGCACAAGAGTCCCTTGATAGAAGAGCTGCTAGATTAAATGAAATGAGAATTCAGCAAAAACATAGACTAGCAATTGAGAGCCAAGAGAATCGATCTGCTCGGCTGGAACACCTGAGTGTTCTTCAAGATGAACGCTTAGCCAAGGAAACACAAGAAGAGAAAGCTGCTAGACTCAAGCATCAAAGCACTCTTCAGGAAGAAAAAATAGCAAACGAAACTGTACACAAACGGGCTGCTCGACTGAAACATCAGAACAATTTGCAGGAAAAAAAACTGGCTAAAGAAACATCAGATGAACGGGCTGCTCGACTGAAACATCAGAACAATTTGCAGGAAAAAAAACTGGCTAAAGAAACATCAGATGAACGGGCTGCTCGACTGAAACATCAGAACAATTTGCAGGAAAAAAAACTGGCTAAAGAAACATCAGATGAACGGGCTGTTCGACTGAAGCGTCAATGTGCTTATAAAGAAAATGCTTTGGCTAATGAAACTCCAGATGAACGAGCTGTTCGACTGAAGCGTCAATGTGCTTATAATGAAAATGCTTTGGCCAATGAAACTCCAGAACAAAAATCTGCTAGACTTCAAAACATGAGTGTCTATAAACGACAATTTGCTCAAGATGCAGTATTAAAAGTTATCAATGCTGAACATTTACATAATAATGAAACTGCTCCTCTAATTTATCAAGCCATTCTTAAAGATAAAGTTGTGAAAGAGAAGATGGACAAATTTCATCACGAAATGTCTTCAATCGAGTCAACAATATGTATTGTATGCTCAGAAAAATTTCCTGGCACTAAAATGGCATCACTCTCAACTACATGTATACGATGTTATCGAGACAAAGCAAATCCAAAACTTTATTCCTCTGAAAACAATATGAACCCTGGAGCAGTGCCCAATGAATTACAGGTTTGTGACATAAATTAGAATTTTCTATTATATTACAGTACTAACCCGTTGAAATCACTTAAATAATAAACATTGCATAATATAAATACATCCTCACATTATACACATTTTATAATTATTCCGTCCATGTAACTGTATCTGAGTAAATTTAAATTACATATAAAGCAATAAAAGCATTCTGATAAGCTGTGAAGCATTATTAAAAATATATATATTCATCTATTGATATATAACTGAGTACAATAAAATAACGTTTATATGTTTATATTCAAAATTAAGGGGTTGTCACAAGCAGAGGAAATTTGATCTCGACTGTTATGCCACTAATGTCCATCTATCGACTACCCCATGGTCAGTATGGATACAAAGGCCATGTAATCAACCTGCCACAGGATGTCACTTCTTTTGCGTCCAGCCTTCCAAGAAACACAAAAAATCTTGATGTGTTGATCGTGCATAGGCGTAGGAACCGTAGCGGCCGTAGCGGCCATGGCCGCTACACTATTCAACTGGAGTTAAATGGAAATGGTCGACACACTACTGGATTCGTTTACCGTGCATGCGCAACAAATTTACAGCTGCTAATACTTACTCGGAATTAAAAATGAGTTCCTCAAGCTCTGTTCCCGATAGTATGGGTCTTCTGCCGCTTGAGCCCCACCAGCCTCAAGGATTTCCATTTCCAAAACGGGAGTTTGGGAAAAAAAATGTAGTAAGAAGGAGTTTTGAGTCCTCTTGGTTTGGTAGGTGGCCCTGGATACACTACATGGAGGCAACAGATAGTGTAGTATGCATTATTTGTGCAAGAGCTAGCCGAGAGGGGAAGCTTCAGTGGTCAACTAATGCTGATTCTGCTTTCATTACTAAGGGTTTTTGCAACTGGAAAGACGGTACAGTAAAATTTAACATCCATGATTCGAGCAAGTGCCACAAAGAAGCCGTGTTGAAGATGAATATTTTACCTTCTACTACACCCAATGTAGCAGAGTGCTTATCTCAACAGCTGAAGAAAGATAAATTGGATAGAAGGCAGTGTTTTTTTAAAATCCTATCCAACTTAAAGTTTCTTGCTCGGCAAGGTATGATTAATGGTTCTATAACGTAAATTATACATGACTAATATTTTTGTGAGTATTTATAATTTTATTAAAAACAACAAAACATTGAGTACATTCTGCATAACATAATTATAAAACCTGTACAATTATAATTTTCATAATAATTACCTATAGCTAGGAGTATTATTCTATAGAGTTCCATTGTAAGCTTCAATCCTTGCATAGTCGCTTGAGTAAATAAATAATAAATAAGCAAAATAAAATTGTGTAAAGTGCATAAAGATTTAAAAAATTTATTATTAATATTTGAAGGTCTTCCAATCAGAGGACGTGGTGACGAATCTGACTCGAATTTTATTCAGTTACTGAAATTACAAAGTGAAGATGATAAACGCATTTTCATTGATTATATTTTAATTATATAGACCACACCCAATTGGTAGGCGTGGCTGGTGTAGCTTAATGGCCTCTACACTTTAAAAATGCTTCCTACGCCCCTGTCGTGAGGAAACATGGCTCAGATAATACTCACAAGGACTTTAGAGTGAGACGCTCAGTTGTCCTACACGCTCTCCTGTGGCTAAAACAGCACAACAAGTATTATCGTGATGTGACAATTGATATGGAAGAAGTTAAGCAGCTCCCTATTGATGGAAATCTTTCCAATATCACCACTATTGAAGATGCATCCATCAAAATTGAAGACAAAAGCCAGCAACAAGAGGAAAATGATGAAAGTAATCAAGAATTGGGATCCTTTGTTCCAATTACTGTGCAAAAGGGCACAGAAGAAGAGACTGTCAAGAAGTCCATAAATGAGCGACAAAAACCGAATCCAGACAATATAATTCCATGGCCGTCTCGAGGGGACACTCCAATAAACGAGTTTGTCACCGAAGGATACATCTCCTGTGCTTTCCCTACATTGTTTCCCACTGGTAATGGTGATTTTTTGGCTCCAAGACAGCGTACTGTAACGGTGGGGAATTACTTCAAGCATTTGATGCGTTATGAAGATGGCAGGTTTGCCAAACATCCTCGTTTTCGATATTTTGCTCTCAACACCGAAATGAGATGGCGTGCCCTCCAAACTGGTAAGATTTACATAAAGCAACACCCAAAAGATGCACGTCTGTCTTTGTAAGACTTGAAGGAAATGATCAGTAGTGGAGGGAAAGAGCTCAGCAAGCGAGTACTACATTATGCCACCAGCTTACGTGGAACTAAACAATTTTGGTTCAAGCAGCGAAGTAGGCTCATTTCCATGATTGACTGTCTCAGTATGCCCACTGTATTTTTCACTCATAGTGCCGCTGACAATCAGTGGCCTGAGCTGGCTTGTTTGATTGCTGAAAATCCAGATGAAAGTTCCAGCCGCAGCTCTGCAGTCAATAACAACCCAGCCATTGCTGATTGGTTCTTCTATGAACGAATTAGCAAGTTCATGAAAACATTTTATGTGGATGTTCTTGGAGCCACAGACTACTGGTTCAGATTCGAGTGGCAGCACAGGGGATCTCCTCATGTACATGGTGTAGCTTGGCTGCACAATGCACCAGACATTGAGCAACTATTGTCATCTGATGACAGTGCTGAATTGTTGGATGCTGCTGAGAGGATTACTGCATATGTTTATGGCCTGGTTAGTACAATGAACCCAGGAATTCCTGCTGATGGGAACAACATAATCAATTCTATTCCCTTACCTAAGATTAAACCGCATGTGTGCAACCAACAATACCAAGGCATAAATAACTTGGAAATGGACCTGGTTGATTTAGTTGCTACTTGCCAACGGCACACAAGATGCTCAACATCATATTGCTTGAAGCGTAAGAGAGGCAAGCAGGAGTGCAGGTTCGGCTACCCCAAACCATTACAGCAAGTGACTACTATCACCACACAAGAAGGTGAACCTGTAGTGCTGACTTCCAGAAATGACAATTTGTTGAATGCCTACAATCCAGTACAATTGTCAGCTTGGAGAGCCAATGTTGATATGCAGTACATTGTGTCCAGAAACAAAGTCATCAAGTATGTGGCAAAATATGCTACCAAATCTGAGCCTCGTTCAAAAGGTCTGCAAGAAGTATACAGTACAATCATGAAAAGCATCAAAGAGGATGCCACACCACTCAAAGTAGTGCAAAAGCTATTAACAAGCACTATTGGAGAGAGAGATTTTTCTGCACAGGAGACATGTCATCTTCTTTTGATGCTGCCCTTGTTTAGAGCTTCTCGAGATTTCGTTGTTCTTAGTCTTGATGGTTCTCGACAGGTGACCGAAACATTTGAAGAAGACAAATCTGTGACTGTGGACTCCCAACTGGACCACTATTGTGCTCGTCCTGATGTCCCAGAGTTTAGAGAAGTGTCCCTGCTGAAATTTGTTCAGAAGTACAGAATCCCCAAGAAAATTGGCAGTGCACTGGTGCCAAGGAACAAAGATGTAATAGTGATACCACGTCCTTATTGCTCACCAGATCCACAAGGACCACAATATGAGCAATATTCAAAGCAGAAACTCATGCTTCACAAGCCTTTTGTTCAACTGGATAGCTACTTGGAGGATGTGACACATATGCAGCTGCTTATGCTACTTTTCTTCAGTCTGGTAATGTGCCAAAATCTCTTGCTGATGATATTCACAGGCTAGAAATGGCACAGGCAGAAGATCAACAGACTGTTGATGAAGAGGTGACTATTATTTATATTTTCAAACAATTCATTTTTTATTCTTTTTTATGTATTCTTTTTGCAGGCATGTGATAACGATGACAATGATGATCAAAACAAGAACACTGTATTGGATTGGATGCAGCTCTGTTATCATCACACAGAATTTGAGCAAGTTGCTTCTACTTGTGAAGTCGACTGGTCTGCTGCTGGAAAAAAGTATGACAACTTGCAGGAAATGCCTTCCTTTATTGCACAGCACAAACAGCATTTTGTCTACTCTGCATATGAAACTGAGGCTGAAGCACAAAATTTGAAAGGAAAGCAGAGTGAAGCTTACCAAATAGTATTCAATCACTACCATGGCAAACTGTGTGGGTCACCTCTAAGGATGATCATCTCTGGCACAGCAGGAACTGGAAAGTCATATTTGATAAAGTGCTTGAAGAAATTGTTGGGCGATTGCCTTCGTGTGACAGCTCCAACTGGAGTGGCAGCTTACAATGTAGATGGCTATACGCTTCATTCGCTTCTCAGCATTCCTGTCACTGGAGACTTTAAGGACTCGGAGGGACAGTGTCTCAGTGCTCTTCAAGGATCACTTTTGTGGCGTTAGGTACTTGATATTGATGAAATGTCAATGGTTGGCCGAAAACTATTTGGTCAGGTAGACAGAAGACTTCGCCAGGCATTCCCTCAAAGGTATCTGTTTATTGTTACTCGTAACTCAACTGTGTTTCATGTTGTTTTTTTAATGAAAAAAATCTAGATCTCATGAGGTACTGGGTGGATGTTCCTGTCTACTGACTGGAGACTGGGGTCAACTACCACCAGTGATGGACTTGCCACTGTACACTACAGCAACAAAATCTGAACTGTCTGACCTTGGCAGTGCTAATTATCGTCTCTTTGATTGTGGTATTGTTTTGAAACAAGTACTCAGGCAAGAAAGCCTAGACTTTAAAGAGTTACTCATGCGTCTCAGAAATGGTGAAATTACTTTGGATGACTGGAAAGTTCTGATGAAACAGACTCCAGCTGCAGTAGGAAATGCCAGCACATTTCAGGAAGCTCTACATCTTTTTCCAACTGCTGCAGCAGTGGCTGAGTACAATGTTGAAAAATTGCAAACAAATTCTCAGCCAGTAGCAAGAATTGAAGCCATCCATTCTGGTCCTAGAGCTAGCAGAATTCCTGCAAGTGATGCTGGTGGATTGGAACCAGTTATTTTTTTAGCATGCAAGGCATGTGTAATGCTGACTGCTAATCTGTGGGTTCAATTTGGACTGGTTAATGGAGCACTTGGTACAGTTGTGTCAATTTGCTACGATGGTGCAGATCAATCACCACCAAGTTTACCAGTAGCAGTGACAGTAAAGTTTGATTTCTACACTGGTCCTACTCTGGCAGATGGCACTGTTCCAATAGTTCCACTACGCCGCACATGGTTGTCCTCTACCTACCCATGCTCGAGACTCCAGCTTCCCCTAAAATTGGCCTGGGCAGTTACAATTCACAAGTCCCAAGGTATGACATTAGACAAAGTTGTCATTGATGTGGGGAAAAAAGAATTCTCAGCTGGACTGACTTTTGTGGCATGCTCACGTGTGCGGCATGTAAAAGATCTGCTTTTCAATCCTCCGTTCGCTTTTCAACGTGTAGCACATCTAGCCAGCAGCAGATGTCATAAAGAAAGACTCAATGAAGACCTCAGATTAGAGAAACTCAGCAATAGTTTAGGCTCACAAACAACACTGTCAGTCAAGTCTGAGTCGTGCACAGATCACAGAATTAGCGAGGAGGCAGAAGAAGCAGAAACAGCAACAAATGTGCCCCATATTCCAATTCCATCATCACATGATGCCTGCTGTAATGGAGACTGCAAAAATATTATCGCTAATGAACCACCTCTTCCGGTCGAAAGAAGATGATGTTGTTGTCACTAGCGTTGACACCCATACTCACCAATTCCACTATAACCCTGTCAATGAAGAGTGGCAGCGTGCACAATGTGAAAGACTTGGATTGCAGTACTGTGGACCAAATGGAGTCACTCCTGGTGGTTCTAATGTCCCATTAACACGTCCGACCAATTTCAAGAGGATAGTTGGCGATGGAAATTGCCTATTTTGATCTTTTTCTTTGATTCTTACAGGATCGGAAGAGCAGCACTTAGCTATACGAGGTGCTATCGTACAGCACATGAGAACAATTGGGGATGCGATATGGCCACATCAGATTGCTCCTCTTCTGAGACAGATTCAAAATCTTGGAGAAGTGCACCTTGTTGGCTCAGTTTATACAGATGCAGAATGGGAGCTGGGAATTGAGCAGTATATTGCAGCAACCAGGATGAATCAAAACAGGGCATGGGGATCGGAGGTTGAAGTCATGGCATTGGCACACCTTCTGGATACCCCAATATACAGTTATGATACCGTGAGTGGTTGGAATCTATATATCCCAGGTATGGTGCATGGTACATTTAATTTCAGTCATGCAGATACACATCAAATGGCTATGTATGTGCACCATGCTGTTAACCACTATGATGTGGTCAATTCAGTGCAGTAATTGGTTAAATTTGGCAAAATTTAATAGTGGTCACATCAAATGCATAGCGCACAGGCTTTGTAATTATTGTCTTTCTTGCTGTAAAGCGGGAATTGTCTTTATGGTAGTAGTTTGAGTTGACTTTATTAGGAGACACCAAAATTAGCATTCTTGGACTCATGTACTGATTTCACAATGTGTGGGCTGTAATAATGTGGAGCACTGAGCTCTTTGTGTGCCTCTGCAAAGACGACCTCCAGGAATGCATTTTTTGCTGGGATTTCCGGTGTTTCCTGAGCTCACTAACTGGGTGGCAGGGAGTCCCAGTAATCACAAAGTGTCGTCTATGTCCACACATTTCGGTACAGTTCGCCATCCAAACAGTCCTCAAATTATTTGTCCATTTAGAACCTAGCTTGTGTGCCAGTAAAAATAACTGGGTATTTTAAGCTGGAGGTCCTAAGTTATTTTTCATCAACTATATTCAACTAAACGTCATATTTTATGCTCATCAAATTTATACTCAAGTTCTTAAAAATTTCAATGTCAAGTATTGAACTCAAGTCTTATAAATTTTGAATATTTTTATAGTCAAATTCTTATACTCGAGTGCTTCAAGTTTACACCTTAAAGAAAGATTTTTAACTGCAGCAAGCTGCTGACAAGTACACCTTATTTGCTTTAACTTTTAGTATTAACTTTCTTCTTTAAATATGAAGGAGGAAATAAATCATTTTATCATGAACATAAATTTCATATGACTAGCACAAAATTTTAAGTTCTACTTTTTTAACAGTCCTGAAGCATTTTTTTTGTATCACAAAATATATTATTAAACATTTTCACAAATAATAATAATTACATTCATTAAAATTTTCTAAAAAGGACCCAAAGTAAATATCAGTGCATTTGAAAATGTGACTACTATGGTCCCCTCTGAAATATTCGGAGGGGGGCAATCATCTGTCGAAGATGAGTACAGATGATTGTCCATATCTATCATATGTCACATCCAAAATTACCAACTTTTAAACAATAGTAAATAACACATATGCAATACATTCTTGGAATAGTGTACAGTATCAACTGACAGATTGTCTATCTGGTTTATACAAAACTTTGAAATGGTTGGTAACTTTGTATGTGTATGTATGGTTATGGTATGCTGATGAGCTCAAAAAAGAGCGAAACAATCATTTCCCCCCCTAAAATTATCATACAGTGTACTCATTTTAAATGGCATTTTCTCTAAGTGGCATTATTTCATTTTATTTTCAGCTGGGCCAGCTCGCTCGCCATTTGCGCTATTCGAGCGCACCACTAGTCTACTACGAAACCTAGATTATACGTAGTGAAGGCTATAGAAGACCCCATACTGTTTGTTTCTATTTCTTTACATGCAATTCAGGCAATTGGTTTTACTTAGTTTGTTCGTTTTTAAGTAGCAATGTGTTTATAAATTATTATTCATGAGGATAGTAGCAACCATATTATGGTAATATATCTCAGGTCAGACTAAGTTATGCAGGCAGTAACGAGTACTTCGAACTTCCTGCTTGCTACATGCTCTTTGGGTATTAATACTTCAGAAGCCATTTTTAAGGCATAAACACGGGAGGGGATTTTTTTTATTGAAACCATATTATCACTATTGGTGTTGCTAATACGTTTAGTCCAGACATATCGAGTTTATTTTGGTGCTTTAAAAGAAAGATCAAAAAATAACACTCAGAGTAGCAAGCTCTGAGCTGCTGTGGATACCAGTTGAGGAAAACTTCATGATGTATCCTGTAACACCAGAGCACAACTGAGGAATATTGCAAGTTAAGACTGACATTATGAAGGTGTGAAAGAAAAAACTAGAAATCCTAGCTCTAAGTAAAATTAGCTATTAGTTAAATTGAAACTAGCTCTGCTGTATAGTATAATTGAGCACAGACCATTTGTTATGATGAATTTGTTTGACATACGAAAGTTGAACTGTAATTGCTGTTCTTCAGGAATTCTGCTGAGTAATTAATATATAATAAATGGTCTTAAAGAGAGTGATAAAATGAGTGTACAATTAAAATCACTGTTATATGTCTACTGTGGAAGTAAGTAATTTCAACTAAATCAACCAATTCTCCAAAGAAAAAAGCACATGTACCTACTATAGGGCCACATTAAACCAACAAACAAAATATCGCAACAACCCCTGTCATATTTAACTAATCAGATTAGTAAAAATACAATTAACAAAATAAATATATAATTATCCGCTCTTGGCACAAATAATTTTACTTAACACTGTTCAATAGTAGATGAAAAGGAATGAAGACATCTTTGTTCAAAATTGTTTTTAAACTACTATACATATCTTACAGACAACAAGTAACAATATTATCCCAATCAATTTTTTCATACTCAAGAAAAACGTCTAAGGAATTATGGAATCAAATTCTTTGTAATCAAATAATTTAAAAAATGCCAACAAAAACAACAACAAAATGACTTAGCAATAACAACAAAATGACTAAACAGTTGGAGTTAGCTTTCTCAGTTCATGCTGTATGAAGTTTATAAAAATAGTGATTATAAAAGCTTTATTGAAACTGATGACGAAGGATACCCAGTACTTGATCAACAATGTGGTGATCCACTGGCGGTGGTGATGCATGAGCAATGATGATTGGTACCGTGACATTCTTGCTATGACCCACGAGACTTCTAGCCTGGATTACTAAAAAGTAACTGACTGACATGACAGGGCAATTGGCTATACTGACAGGCAATTTGCATGGTATGTTGACAAATTTTTCAAGCAAAGATGTAGTACCTGGGGGTATACTATGTGATCGAGATACTGCCAGATTATTTTTAGAAAACGTCTTGGTTCGGCCCCTCCCAGAGTAGTAACCTATTATTTTTGATAACGAAGCACGAATATAAATGTTTTTTGTAGACTCATTATCAATTTCCATTGTGATTGGTATAGCTTCTTCTGCAGCATACCCTGAGCTTGGAAGACTGCAGTTGACAGTAACTTGTCCAAAATTGAAGCAGCAACAAAATGTGAGGCTGCTGTCGAGTTCTACATTAATGGGTTGCATACAGAGCCTGGGAATATATGATCTTACATCAAGAGTAACTTTAGCATGGTGGTTAAACTTGAACATTGAGCTTTGAGTAATTGTTGCTTGCATTTCATAAACGATTTTACCAATACGACTCTTGAATGAAGGTGGAGCGTGATAGGGAAGTTGAACACTGAAGGGAAAACTGTGCTCTCCCGCTGGAAGATTTCCAGTAGGAGATCTCTCCCTAGACCACAAGACGCATCCTTGCTCTATATATCTCAGAGTATTTTGGAAAGTATATCGCTTGTAGCCAGTAGATTCTGTCCATCTCGCTCGAGCAAATCCAAAAATTGCTATAGTTATATCTGTGTATTGTTTTGGTTTGTCAGCACTAACCAGTACGCTACCTTTCACAGTTGAGCCGGGGTAATAGTGTGGATCATCAAGAATAATCTTAATGGGCTTCACCATCTCCGCTAGTGGTTAACACTGGACAAAACTCAGGGCGAAAATGAACAGAAGGAGAGTTGAACAGCATTTTTGTACATCTCGTTACGGGGGCATTTCCGCTTGAAATGATCACGTGCAAGTTAGCTATGTGATTATTCAGGCGTGGTAACCAAAGCGGAGCAGAAGAATCTCCGTATACTCGAATGTTGTGTAGGTTCTTTGATATCGAATGTCAATAACCATAATCACAACTAATTATAGTTCAGTTACTATAACTCCAGCAATAACTGAAGTTAAAAAAATTAGTAAATTAAACCTCAAGCAATGGAATATAACTTTACTGGAGGGGGCCAATGCAAATATCCAGGCAAGGCTAATTTTGACTAAATTATACAGAGTCAACAATGCAGTTTACATAAGCTAGTTTTAAATCAGCTGTAATAAAGTAGCAAAATATCCTTCCACATTTATTAAGTTCAGCAAATTCTGGTAAATATTATTTTAACTATTGTCATTGTAAATTTAAAATTTGGTTTAATTTGGCTGAGTGAAAATAGGACTTGAGTCATCATAATTATAGAATTGTGAATTTTCACTTTGCTGTTGCAGTAATTGCTAAAAAGGTAATCAAAATGTTAATGTATTATGACACCTCATTATGCTTACTAAGAACATTTATACAAATTTAGTATACAGGGGTTTTGCTGTACACAGACTCACACATTCACTGAAAGACTGAAAACTAATTGTGACATTCATTTAAACTTACTATGACCTTTTTCAGTGACAAAACCACCTTCATTTTTAATTAAAATAAATTAATAGTTCCAAAATGAGTGAAGAATATTGGAGCATGAATTTAGTAACTAGCTAATTCCTCACTTTTTTTGTCCTTGTTGGCTGTAATTAAAAAAAAACACACATAGACTAGGGCCTACGGGGCATTTTAAACATTAAATATGTATACTTAAGCTTCAGCTATTGACAAAATTCAATTTTGTTGCAGCTGACTGCTTGTATTTGTAAAGTCTAGCAGTAACTAGCTGCTAATATTAGCCTGCCGTTGGATTATTGTGTATACAATACGTACATTCTGGAAGTACAGTAATTAGAGTGACTAGCCTTGCTTCATGTGAGAGTGTGGTTTGTATTTTCACATTAGTAAATTGCACTAATAGATATGAAAAATCACAAACAATAACATGCACACATTTTTGAAACTCATAATAAACACTGAAAATGAAAGTTAATAGTAGGAACAGAGTCACATCTATCAACTGTCAATATTATTCCGTTTATTCCTCTACTCTCCAAAATTATCACTTGCTTGTCTTTAAAATTTTGGAGAGTAGAGGAATAAAAGGAATAATATTGAATGTGTTTTGCAGACAACACAAAATTGAAAGACAAGCAAGTGATAGTTTCAGAAAGTAGAGGAATAAAAGGAATACTATTGATAGTTGATACATGTGACTCAGTTTCCACTATCGGGCTATTAATTGTGAGTGATAATGCACAAATAGTCTAAAGAAAAACCCCCCCCCCCCCCACCCACCCCCTTTTCAAAATCCTGGCTATGGGCCATTCATTCTTGGCTGGACCCCACACGATGTATTCCATTACACTGTAGCTATAAACCAACATTCAATATTCCCATAAGCAAGTTAATATTGACTCTCTTAGTAAGTTTGCCAACACATTTTATTTATTCCTATTTTATATTTGAAGTGTTCAGTTAAAATAATGTTTTCCTTAAAATGTTTATTATTAGTAACTAAAATAAAGACTGAAAGTGAAAATGTTTAACTTGAAGAGTATTTTCATATGACTTGATCAAGACAATTTAAGTTATGTATTAAAAACTATGCTTTCGTAAAAAATGTAGTAATTCAATTAATTATGAAGAGGGGTTGTAAGACCCCCTTGCCTGACCACACTAGGAACGGCAACAATGCAAAATTTTACAAGAGGGCAATTTTTGTAACCTTATAATTTCCTACAGCATATTAGACTGAAGGGTCAGTTATAATACAGAATAGCTGCATTGTATTGCAGTAGCCTTCTTAAAGTAAGTATGTACAAATGTTTATGACATGTGTGTCCTGCTGTTGCAGTGTGAAAACATTGAAAATGATACATCAAGTGTACATCCTGCTGTTGCAGTGTGAAAATATTGAAAGTGATACACCAAATACACATGGGATAAAGTCATAGTGAACAATATAGGGATGAGTAAGTAGATGGCCAAGCCAACAACTCCATTCAATAAAACAACTGTAAACATGTCAAACTGATCCAATTTATAGTTCTCTTAACTTTTTCTTGGCAAGTACTTCACTAGATACCTAATGAAGCCTCATAGTTCCGTTAATGATCCCCGTAAATGATGAGTAAAATCACAAAAACTAGGAACATGTGTTTACTTAATGGAAGAGATATCATTTAAGCTAAAACCATAAAGTAACTCAAATCATAATTAGCAACCACATAAACACTTTAGTGGTTATCTTATGTAACATCAACACCCAGTTCTAAGTTAATATAGTGTACACGTTTGGCTTCTTTTTGAATGGTCCATTGATGAGGAATCTCAAGAGGTAAGTTTCCAATACCAAATTAATTGACAGCCCCTGTATGAATCCGTGCTCACCTGGAGATTAGCAGGATCACTCTAACTAACCTTCCGATTAAAGGAGAAAAAAATAGAGAAGTTACACTGCCTGAAAAGTGTCCATTGACAACCATAACAAAATCGTAAATTAGCTTATAATGTATTGATGACTAGTGTGTTAACCTCTAGCTACAGCCTTGTACAATTTTTGTTAACTCAAGAAGTGATAGAGACAGTTCACGGCTCTTGTTATGGTTGTAAACGGACTCTATTCCCGCTGTGTTAATTCTCAAAACTGTGGATGCTGAACAATTATTATTGATAGTGACTAGAATTTTTCTTAACTTGAAGACACACAGTTTTGAGGAAACTACAGGACAGCTTCTCGTGATATCACTAACCTATACTGCTGTAGATATCGGTGTCATCTGCATTTACATTTCATAATATTATTATTAAAAACAGCTGTGTCACTTTCACTACATTCTGGGAAGTACGTCAGAATTTGTAGTCATACATTCTTTCCAACAGTAGGTTTCAACAATGTAGAATTTGGCAGTTGAACAATATGATCTACTACAATACAAAGCAACCTCTGAAAGCAGTCAATTGGTCCTCTTAAAGAGTCAAAAAACTTTCCGCCAAGGACCTTTGTACAGAGGTTAGACCATACGAGTTATTAGTAGTCTGGTGTAGCCGACCTTTGGGAAGGTAAAGGGTTACCGATGCCAGACTAACGAGTTAGTGAGTGGTCCCCAGAGCTTTTCACATCAGGAACCTTTTACCGACCATAATTTTACCTAACGTAATTGTTGCAGGAACCCGTGATTATAGATCCCAGCAGCTAATCGTTTTATCAATACTGCTTTCTTTAAGTGAGTGCAGACAACAACAGTTATATGTGAAACCCTCTCTACAAAGGCCATGCTTGTAGGCAAGTCTTATGACCCTTAGAGAGGGTTTCACATATTATAACTGTTGTTGTCCTGTTACAAAGAAACTCCCAAAAGCAACTTCACTCTCAACAACAGCCAATATAGAATGGAACGAAAAGGTCTACAATTTAAAAAATAGAGAGGAGTTAATTTTTTTATTAATATGGTAGATAATGATTCTCAGATAATGCCATGGATAATACAGGTGCAGATTTTGTTCACATTCTTTCTAGAACTAGCAAGCATCATTACATTTTGATGAATATGCAGACTTAGATAGTAAATACAAGAGAGACTAATTGAATGTGATTTTTACATGATAAAATATACCACAACTAGTTATTCTAATTTCTATCAACTGAAATTAGGATTTTTGCTGATCGCTTGATATAAATGCCACTTTGTGACCATGGAGAGGCAGAGAATCAAGTCACTGTTCATATATAGTAGCTATTCTGTGAAACTCTCTATTCTAATTTGAAGCAAGTGGAACACACCACTGTGTAGCGGGGGTACTTGCTAGTAGTGTATAATTGCAGTGACAAGTGTAGGTGTTTTGAAATGAGTGATTGAGTCACTATTATTGTATTAAATTATTATGAAATATTCAATGTAGCTATAATCTTCCAGCATAACCTAGTGTCTTACTAACTGTTTAAAGACATTCTGCTGCTACTGAATTAACATAAACGTTTTAAACACTTTTGATCAGGATGGGAGGTCTTTTGTGTGCCTTTTCAACCACATACTAGCTGGGTCCTGAGTGAAAGAAGTATCTTCAGCTGCAGCATTACATCGTTCAAGTTTCAATTGGTTGATAATATTATGAGAATTCAGGAAAAGAAATAATAGCAAATTTTCTCGTTCTGACAGCCAATATTGTTATTAAAAAACTTGACCCTATGTTTCGACTTCTTGCCAAGTGCTCTTCAGGGAATCAACTGAAGAGGACTTCAGCATGAAGTTGAAACATCGAGTTAAGTTTTAAATAACAATATTGGCTGTTAAAACGAGAAAATTTGCTATCATTATAATTATTGAAACTGAGAATGACTGAATCAAGGAGGTTATTAAGATCACCACATGTTGACTGCAGTTCCACTACTTTACTCACCAAAGTTGAAGTACTGTGCAAACCTAATACTGAAAGTGCTGCCTCTAAGCCCTCACTGAATATCATGTGCTTGCTTCACACTTGTCTTGGGGTTATTAGTAAGTCAATTAGTAAGGGATGCCACACCTCCAGCAAGTGATTGTCCTTATTATTCTCTTAAAGATGTAGTCATTGTTCCCCCCAAAAATTCTTTCACTTAATTTTTGTGATAGCTACACTTTTATGTTCCATTTTGAACCTTTAAAAGTTTCTTGCTTGACATACTGATGACATATATCAAAATCTTGGGATTAAAAAGTTCCATTTATTTCATTAACTTTACTTATTATGACACCATGCATATCAAGTCTATTTAAAAAGGCAAGAAGTCAACATGGCAAACATAAAACTGTTTCATATAAATTGCCATAGCCTTTATTATTATTTGAAATGATTAACCCAATCACAGAATTAACCATTACTCCAACTTTTTAAAATTATTTTTATAGTGCATAAGAGCAACAATCATGAATTTGGGATGACACAGAGATTTATTCTGCTGACTAAATAAAACTATGCAAGACATTTCTCCTAGTAATATATTGCTAAAATATGCTACATCACATCAGGCTAGCCACTGTACTGTAAGGAACAATTCACGGCGAAAGAATCCCCCACTAATAACCTGGGATTGGGACTGGTAAGAATCTGAAAAGAGATAAACACCAGTTTGATAACAAAGCCCACAGCTAATTATACCTGACAAGAACTTCTAAGGTGTAACCATGGCTGATGCAGCTGCAAAATTCCACAATAGACATTAGATGTGTCTGTGTCAATTAAAACACTTTGTCATAATTCACTCCAACAAAACTATTTTAACTTATGTTTTCTTCAAATACCGTTATTAAAATAATTGTGGTTGTAAAATACATTTCTTCTTTGATACTAGTGGAATCATTTATGCACATATTTTTAAGACTGTACACAAAAATGACTATTTAAATCTACCATACCCCTCTTTTGTTCTTGGATCAGCAACTAACAAAAGATATATTAATACAGGTTATAAGTTAAATTGCTAACAAAATAGAGAATACATTATATTTTTTAGTGAGCATGTACTGACACCTAAATAGAAACACATGACAAGAATTTGTAGTTCTGAGAAGTATTTTCATTGGAGCCAATTGATCAGCAGTAACCCAACAATTTAACTGTTGGCTGAGTGGGCCCTATGCTATTTATGAGTTACAGGAGCATGCCATTGACTCCTTAAACATAAAGTGAAGTTTTTTTGTCTTTGAAACATTGAATGAGTATTGCCAAAACCACATTATCAGAATCAATAAATTAATCAATACCCTTCCGATCAAATTTGTAAATCAATTATTGTACATGCTTAACTATACAATTACTGTAAATGTATGCTATTTTGCTTACCAATACATGGATAATGTTTTTGAGAAATAATGAAATTATGATAACAAGCTACTTACCTTAGCTGGAATGTACAATAACAACTACTTATCATTTCCCTTTTCTTTACAATAACAACTACTTCTCTTTTTTCTTTCATAATGTATGTAATAATTAGGTCATCGTTTTATCAACAACTGTAGACCTACTCCTGTTCTTTAGTTGTTGTAGTTATACCAATATCATTGAATGGTCTTTGAACATTTATATACACTGCAGTGTGTAAATACCTAAACAGCTTTTCTAGTAATTGCTGTGATGATGATATGTTTATAATATAATATACTATCAGTTTTTTCCAGGAAAAAATGATGCATACAGTTATTAAATACACCAAACTGAAACTAATTGTTATGCCATTGTGGTGACTATAGATCAATGAAAGTTTATTTCAGTCTCTAATCAGGTAAATTTTGTACAACCTTCTCAGTATGAAATGCCTCCATTCACAGCATTTGCTAGAGAATTCTGTAGGTTCTCTCATAAACTGCTTGCAGTACAATTAATTACTAGTTGGTGACCATTTCATTTGTATTCCACAAGTATGTATAAGCCTATATGATGAAATTTATTAATATGATCACAAATTTCAATACTTAATAACCAACAAAGCACACTTAAATGCATTCTCATTAAGAAATTCATAATGTAAATCATTTTGCTTACCATTTATGGAGAATTCATAAATGCATTCTGCTAAATTCTGTTATCAAGAAATCTACCAAATAGCGGTATATATGCTTGAAAAAACTTTGACATAGACTTGTGGCATCATTTTAAATTTTTACTTTCCTCTCAATATTCAGATTGACTCACACTCGCCCACACATGTCATACACATTATAATACACATACATATCTACATCTCACTAAAGCTTGTGGCAACCAAATAGTGTAACCTTACATTGTATTATATAGCTACTATTGTCATGAAAAAAGACTACCTATCTGAATATTCAAATTCAGAATATTTGTTACGCTATATCGACTTCTTTTAGCAAAAACATGCCATATGATTAGAACTTGAAAATTTGCAATATAGTGAGGGGTAAATAATATGGGCTTCATTTTGAAAGCATTATTTAAGTTGCTTGTTCTGATTATTCTTGTCTCATTATCTACAAAAATTCCATTAATTCACACAATACAAACAAATTCAAATATAATATTATATAGCTATGTAAACAATAATTATATATAGCTACAACAAAATGAATTGATTTAATGACAAGCTCTCATTGTGACTCAGTATCTAAAGTTGGTGGTGGTGGTGCATTGGCAATGATGATAGGTATCATCTCCTTCTCGCTAGAACTCAATGAACTACTGGCCTGAATTGCTACCCAATACTTCACTGAGAGCACTGAACAGTTGATTATGCTGACTGGCAGTGTGGTAGGAATATTTTGAAAATTTCCCTGGAGCAAAGTTGTGGTGTTCATAGGAATGACTTGAAAGTGCAAAATAGCCAGATTTTTTTTTGACACTGTCTTCGTTTGACCTCTGGAGGTGTAAACTTTTTTTGTGATTATTGAAGCTTTGATATAAACATTTCGGTTGGAGAGGTTGTCCACTTGCATGGTGAGAGGTATGTCCTCTCCTAGAGTATATCCCCAACGAGGAAGACGGCAGTTGACTTTAACATGTCCAAAATTGAAACAGCAACAAAACGTAAGGCTGCAGTTGAGTTCAATATTTTGGGGGTGCAAACTAAAGCTGGGAATATATGATTTGACATCCAGAATAATTTCAGATCGTTCATCACGTTTTAGTAATTTGGTTTTAGCCAATCTTGCCTTCAGTTTATAGGATACTTCACCCGGTTTGCTGCGAAATGATGGTGGAGCTTCATCAGGGAGTTGAACACTAAAAGGAAAGCTGTGCTCACCAATTGAAAGATTACCAGAAGTTGATTGCTCTCTTGACCACAGAAGAATTTTTTTCTCAATATACCTAACATTATTTGTATAGGTAATATGATGATGGCCTTGAGGCTCTGTCCATTTAACACTAGCAAATCCATGTATTTCTATAGTAACGTCTTTGTAATCTTCTGGTTGGCGAGCATTGACTACTACCACGCCTTCAACAGTGGAACCTGGGTAATACTGAGCGTCTCTCAAAACCACCTTTATCATTTCTTACAGGTTACCCCAGCTAGTTTGAAATGCGGATAAACTGGTATGAAAAGTAGCGCTTTGTCCTCTGGTTTTTATCCCATATTCGCCCGCGCATCACTCCCGGCACGTGAGAAAAGGATGTTCAAGAATGAAAAGTGATCTGACCAATAGCTACAGTTAAAGGTCTGGTCAACTGATACGATATACTTCCACGCATGGGTAATAATTTATGATAGAGTTACCAACTTCTTTTTTGCTCTTACTCTAGTTAGATACACAGTGTGGCGCTCCACACCAGTTTAATTTTATCTAAGTTCAATTTACTAGCCAAAACTTCCTAGCTACAATGTAGTTGATAAGTGTATTATTATTATAAATGTTGCCTTTCCAACCATTCCTGCAAAGTTTGCTACTATTTTCTTTTGAAGAATCATCTCTGGCTTAAAACACAACTCACCTCTACACAGCATTGTCATAGTTTCACAGGTGTTTTATTCCATTATTAAGTTAAAATAATATACCCAAAATTTATGAAGAGCACACATATAAGCAGTCATATGTCAGGCAATACAATAAAATATAGCAATCAGGTATGAGTGGTTGCGACTGGTGTGAAAATGTCAATTTGAATTATGAACTGTGAACTTAGGACATCTACTGCATGAAAAGTGTCAATTGGCAACCATAACAAAATCGTAAATATGTTTATTCATTGTTGTGTGTAGGCACATAATTATTCCTGATTATTATGTTGGGTCATAAATTCTTAAGCTATTAAATTCAGTTCAGTGCTCAGTATGCTTAGACTAAAATATGGACCTCTATAATTCCTAAAAATTACAAAAATATTAAGAAAACAATTGTGTTTTTGGTTAAATGTCATATAATGAATACCATCAAGATAATAGTTCTAATGTTTCCCACAACATGTTATGTCTCTTCAGTCCTGAAAGTAACAGTAAAAAAGTTACAAACAACTCTTATTCAGATAATATCTTCTTGATAATGCACAAATATTCATTAAGATAACAATGATTAGTAAACTTATAGAAAACATGTTGATCTTAGCTGAAACAAATTAGTTTTTCAGCTTACAAGTTGAAAGAAATGCTCATGTATTCAGGAAATGTTCAACTTCAATTGATAGAAATATATTGCCTAATAATGTATACCTGTATAATAATAGCAATAGACTTTCTCATTACTGAAGTATGCTATTCTTGTCTTCTATGTAGAAAAAAACATAGTCTGCTTGTTCATAAACTAATGATGCGCTCTAATAGCACAAAATAGCGAAGTGAGCGATGCATGTTCCCTATAATGGCAGCTATTCCATGCATGCTTGGTGTGGCTACAAAATACTGTCAAAGTGAGAAAGCAATAGTGGTAGCTTTTATCTATGATGAGGAATAGTCTAATAAATAAATTAGGAACATTTAATGGCTTTCGATTATTTACTTTGCTACCTGTTTCTGTTTCGTTTTAGCTCTCCTCCTTCTTGCCCTGTCTTTTTCATTTCTTATCTCTCTCCTTACTAATTTTTCTTCCGGAGTTTCTAACGCCCTCAAAGCTCTTGACAGAGCGCTTCTAACGTTTTGTCTCTCTTTGCAGAATTTGTTTCACTGGGCATCGCTACTTCCTACGGAGGGTAAACAAAACAAAATGTTGCTAAGAGGTAGGGTCTCATTTACTGACCGGACCGGACCCGTTTACTGACCGCCTTACCTTGCGTAGTTAGCGTCACGCTGATGTTTGCGATACGGTTTTATAGGTACTAGTGATGTGCTCATAGCCACAAAATAGCGAAGCGAACGATGCATGTTCCCTGTAATTGCAGCTATTCCATGCATGTTTGGTGTGGCTACAAAATACTGTCAGATTCTTTACTTTGCTACCTGTTTCTGTTTCGTTTTAGCTCTCCTCCTCCTTGCCCTGTCTTTTTCATTTCTTATCGCTCTCTTTACTAATTTTTCTTCAGGAGTTTCGAACGCCCTCAAAGCTCTTGACCGAGCGTTTCTAACGTTTTGTCTACTGGGCATCGCTACTTCGTACGGCGGGTAAACAAAACAAAATGTTGCTAAGAAGATTACCCGACCCGCGCAAGCGCGTAGGGAAAAAGGCACACACGTACGCCCACGCAAGAACAAAAACAATTTCTAGACCTAAATATATAGAGCCATCCCGCAGTTCTTATCAAAGAATTCTTCTGATTGGTCCCCTAGCCCTAGCCCTAGCCCTTGCGCGGCGCTATAATTGGTCACGCGCGGCGCTATAATTGGTCACATGATTTGATTAACCAATGAAATGAGTTTTTTGATAAGATCTGCGGGACTGTAGTATATATATATATATATCGCGAACTCATTAGAGAGTCAGCTCAGCTCGCTTCGCTCGCTTCACTGAATAAAGTTGAGTTCTTAAATTAAGTTGATGCGGTAAAGGGGTTAATTCCATAGTAACTGCTCCCCGCAACTGTTTGAATTAAAAAAGAAGCAACAAAATCAAGTCACGTTATTAAAAATTTTCTTTGTGATATTCTTAATAGTAGTTGTAACGCACAATACTTTCACATAACTGAACATACCTACGCAAGACTTACCTTCGTCGTTCGTTTGGTGGACAATGAATTTTCAAGTAAATGCTGTTGAGTAGGGCTTATATAACTGTAACAAATAGCGTATTAACTTACCACCGCCACTAACTCGAATAGAAAAATGGAGCTCCCATAAATTTTAACTGCACCCGGTAAACAATTCAATTTCTAAGGTGATACGGGTAATGGTCGCTAAACCAGAGGATTCTGTTTAGTGCAATTTGGGATGGGGTCGACCACGTAACTAACATAACTAGTGGTGCGCTCGAATAGCGCAAATGGCGAGCGAGCTGGCCTAGCTGAAAATACAATGAAATAATGCCAATTAGAGAAAATGCAATTTAAAATGAGTACACTGTATGATAATTCTAGGGGGGGAAATGATTGTTTCGCTCTTTTTTGAGCTCATCAGCATACCATAACCATACACACATACAAAGTTACCAACCATTTCAAAGTTTTGTATAAACCAGATAGACAATCTGTCAGTTGATACTGTACACTATTCCAAGAATGTATTGCATATGTGTTATTTACTATTGCTGCACACAATTTCACGTCTTTTAAAAGTTGGTAATTTTGGATGTGACATATGATAGATATGGACAATCATCTGTACTCATCTTCGACAGATGATTGCCCCCCTCCGAATATTTCAGAGGGGACCATAGTAGTCACATTTTCAAATGCACTGATATTTACTTTGGGTCCTTTTTAGAAAATTTTAATGAATGTAATTATTATTATTTGTGAAAATGTTTAATAATATATTTTGTGATACAAAAAAATGCTTCAG
>WLWD01002739.1_pt1 | contig 30490 bp, 20 predicted proteins | sample 6712731 | NCBI WGS metagenome assembly WLWD01 (sample SAMN12718690, study PRJNA576275) | sponge metagenome | isolation source: marine sponge | host: Mycale hentscheli | place: New Zealand: South Island, Marlborough, Capsize Point | collected 2014-11-01
CAATAACTAATTGTGGCGAAAATTCACTTATGCATGAATTAATTTATTAAATAAAAATGCATGCATACTCGAGCCGTTCAGTAAGTTTATAGGATGTGGAGAGATCCTCTGCTTTGCCTAAATTCATGGATGTAAAAGTAAGTGTAGTGGGAGCAAATTCCTCTGAAGCTTCAGGGACACACAATAGACAGTTCACACTTCCGTTACGGGACGGGACAGAGCGGATAATTCCGGGACTGTCCCGGACGTTTCGGGACGGTTGGCAACTATGTCAGAGGAAACTTGAATTGAATTCTGGACATTGAGTGAAAAAGAGGAGCCCTGGACTGATCCATAGACAGATCCATTTAAAAGAAGCTTGTTGCTTTTACCTTTAATGTCCTTTGGGTTTGCCCCAGAGGAAATCAAAGACTTTCTCTCCTTTAAGAAAATACTCTCAGAGTTTCTCTTTGAAGGGGTCATACAAGGTTTTATATACACCTTTGATTTGCTCAATTTACTTCGGTTGGATAGGATTACAGACACTTCAGTTGTTCTCAACAACTTCACAAGTAGAGGTCGAGGCCTCACATGAGAGGGGCTATATTTACCCATTCTCGTGCAATCTCTAACAGAAAGCTTAGAGATATCAGGCATAATACTGATATCACTTGCTTTTGATCACTGTCTAACCTAACCTGATGTGAAGTGCCTTGAAGACATTCATCAATATCGTATATCACTAAGCTAAACTTACGTTCCCATATATTTACAAATTCTGCGCATCTTCACTTGCACATACAGTTTCTCTTCTCTTTACTGTCATTATGGAATCTCATTCCATTCCAGCTGACTGAAAGGTACACAAATTATTTCCTCTCCACAAGAAAGGAAGTGTATCTGAAGTTAGCAACTACAGGCCTATTTCTCTCCTAAACATTCTTCATAAAGTACTAGAATTAATAGTCTAAGATAATAGATTTTATATATCCAAAAATTTCAAAGACACAATTTGGTTTTATCAGAAATAGATCCACTCTTCAACAACTTCTTCTATCATAGCTATACTTCAGTTTTCAATTCTGTGGAGTCAAAGCGACACACTGAAATTGTGTTTCTTGATTTTGCCAAAGCCTTTGATTCAGTCCCCCACAATGAACTTCTGTATAAACTTTGGCTAACTGGCATTACTGGTCCTCTTTGGTTACTTTTCAAAGATTACTAACAAAATAGAAAGCATTTTGTTGAGGTTGAAGGGTGTAAATCTGACTTACTTCCTGTCAAATCAGGTTTACCTCAAGGTAGTGTACTTGGACCTCTGCTTTTTCTTATTTATGTTAACGACATACCGTCTCTCTGCTCTTTTTCGTCTGTGTTTTTATTTGCTGATGATGCAAAACTTATTGCCTCTCTAAACTCTGCAAGTGAGAATTTAGCTCTTCAAAAGGATCTTGACAATTTATTGTCATGGTGTCAATCTTGAAAACTTTCTTTAAATACTTCTAAATGTGCATACATGAACGTCTCCCTATCATCATCTACAAACAAGGCCAAAGGGTTCGTCCCCATGCATGGCTGTTGTTCGGAGGTTCGACTGTATTACATATACACTAAAATCTCAATTGAGACTCGTTAGTGAGAGTCTTGCTTCACTCGCACAATTACTTACACTTGCAGCCACAAACATAGTTGACTTTGCATGTGCATACTAAACTATTGATAATAGTCCCTATAGGTTGTAGTAATAGAGCTGTAATGGGCTTAAAAAAAGCTCACATAGTCTGATAGTTTGAATTTCAATGCATCACTTACCCACCAGCTACCAATGCATTTGAATTATTTTGAACAACAATATTATTCAAGTTTTATTTGATTAAATGTAAGGTATTAAGTTATTGGGTTCTGATATTTTTAGTATGTATTTATTACTTTGTTTTTAGATATTGTATTTCAAACAGATTACCAAGTTAAGGCGACTGAAATTAGTGATGAACAAAAAGATAAGGTCATAGTAAGGCAGATGGATTTGCTTGACGACAAAATAAACAAGGTAAAGGGAGAAGGAACAAGTATTGCCATACTTGATATGGTCGGCACCAAAGGAACAGACGTAGGTTTTCATACTTTACATGGGGCATTCAAGGGTAATATATATTCCAAAGATGTTTCATGTGTTCGAAGCAGTAGTGCTGATAAAGATGACACGAATCATGCGACAGTATGTGCTGGAATAGCTGTTGGGAAGCCCTTTGATGGATATTTCATAAGAAATGGAAAAACTGTTCCCATGAAATATGAGGGAGGTGTGGCTCCAGAAGCTAAAGCAAAAATATTCTTGATGCACAATACTGATAGTTTTCTTCAAGCATTGAGCAAAATTGGTGAAGAAGAATTTGATGTAGTATCTATATCGTTGGGATGTGAAACAAAAACAAGTGATTTACCAAATGTTCTTACTCAGCAATTTGCTCAGCTCAGTAAGTCAAAACTAGTCGTTGTTTCTGCTGGAAACTATGGCTCTGTTGAAGGTGTTCTTTTTCCAGCAAATTTAGACGAAGTTATTTCTGTTGGCTGCTTAGATGAATTTGGTGACCCGGTTAATTACGCACCCAAATGTGTTGACATCTCTTGTTATGGTGAAGTGAATGCTCCGGCATCAGATAGCAATGATGGTTTGTTGCAATGGGCTACTGGTACATCCATGGCAGCACCTGCCATAGCTGGTCTCATCTGCCTGTTCATTCAATGTGCTAAAGAAGGGACATACTTATCAGAAGAGGACAAAGCAGATGTTTTGCAGTGTCTCCAACCTTACGGATCCATCCGTAATTCTTACTGAAATGCTCCTCAAGTTACGGACTACGGAGATGGCGCTCTAATTACGGTTTAATCGTTGCATGCACTAGCTGGTTAGGTAAAGGATCTCGCGCTCTAGACTTAGCAAGAGTTGAGCGGTATGTCTGACTCTGAAGGAGAGACTGTCACTAACACGTAGCATTAAGCGCACTTTACAAATGTGGGAGCCCTTATACTTTCTTATTTCACCAGCCATCCAGATGTAGAAAAGACTGGCAACGTAAAATCAATATTTATGATCATATTTCCAGACAAGTAAAGCAGCAACAATTCATAAACTTCATACAGAAAGTGAACGCTTGCTTAAAACTGTGCTATCTTTCTTTGTTAAATCTTCTGGTGATGAAACAACAGCATTTCTTCTTGATCTTGCTGATAATGAGGGAATTCCATCAACTAATTTTTATGGGCATGTGAGATCATTTTATGTAGTTCATTTAAACTCATCATTTCAATGTTGTGAACAATCTGATTATGATTCATCTTTCCTTGATACTGCAAAATCATGTACCCATGCAATGAACCGTAGTTACAAAGATCATTGATTTTTTTTAAATAATTACAAATAATGTTGTTGAACGTTAACAATGGTTTGAGCATAATATGGCTTGGGTATAGCTCAAATTACTGAAATGACCCATGAAATTACTGAAATGTTTGATCTGAAATACTGAAATAGCTATGCTCAGGTTGGAGACACTGGTTTTGTATCGTATAAAGCAAAAGAAAAATATGGTGTGTATTCTTGACAAGACAACAAAAAATAAAGAAAAGCAAGTCAAGCCAGCAGCCTTGTTAGAAGAAGCTTCCAAGGCTGAAAACTTTAAGAAATGGTTTGATGACATATTGAAAGGTAAAAATTTTACACTTAATATTTAATATTAGTTATAGAATTCTGAACTTTCCAATATGTTTTTGCGCATTGAATAAGGCAGGCTAAATTAGCCTATTTTATATGTTAGATCCTTTTGTTTGTTGGTGTATAAAATTAGCATAAGTACAATAATATGTTCCAATATACAGTCGAACTTCCGAATAAAGGACAAAATGGGAACACCAGTTTTGTCCATTGTTGAGAAGCTGTCCCTTCCCGGAAACCATCACTTTTGACTGTTTATCTAATATTTGATTGTACAAAGTGTATTAGATTATATGAATTGAGTGAAAAATAAACAAATAAAATAATAGAACATGCATAGTATACTGGCTTTCCTTGAACAAAAAAAGCACATCAATTAGTCTGTTTTTACAAGGAAAAAATTTTAAGTTCACAATACTGTTTATAGTTGGTCCCTGGCTTCTTTTATGTGGTCATGATGCTCCAAATATGAGCTTACATTTTCCAATTGCTTCTTTGAAGCTCTTTAACTTTGGTGAAGGAGAAAACAAATGCCATATCATCTTCTCCTCCTGTTGATTAAAAAGCTGGATACCCTATCTCAGTCATTTAAAGGTACAAAGTACATGAATAACTGAATTTCATTCAGGATGTTATAGAGCAAGGGGTCGCTAAAATATCACACTGAGTATGTTGTACAAGCACAACTTGTCCTAGGTCCACCCCTTTCCCGCTTTAGCTATTGGTAAAGGTCTGGCTACGCATGACTGGGATGCGGGTTAGAAATACACTTCATCTACCGCCTCTGTGGACCCCAGATAGAACTTGTTGTTTCATTAAAATTGTCTGAACTGTATTAAAATTTGATATGTGTCAATGAATGTCCATTAAGTGAAGCACTTTTTGTATAGTGTAGCAATAGTGGGAATTCTGTTCTGTCCGTTGTCCGGAACTCGGAAGGTCCGCATCTCGGAAGCTCCTAATATACAATTTTCAATAGGAAATCCATCCGCAGTTTTGTGTTTGTCCGCTGTATCGTGGTAGTCCGTTTTTCGGAAGGTCCATTGAATGAGGTCCGACAGTAGATTATTTTCTTTGTAAATGTATCAGCAGACACTACTGTTGTTGTTGTTGTTTGGTTTGGTTTGTTGTTGTTTATTAGTTTACACAGCATAATTATAATTAATGCATATATTCTATTCTAAAGCTGAAGAATCAGTTTAAATATGCAAGTGTTTATAAATAGGGATATATGTTGTGTATATTATGTGTGTGTGTGTATGGATGTTAGCTACATGGTCCCTTATAGGCTCATGTTGTTACCTTTTTGACATACTTTTTAAGCAGTCTCCCCACTTTCTTCTAATATTAAAGCAATAAACAAGTCTTACATAAAAGTTTGGTACCAAAGTCTGCAATACGTTCATAGAAATGCTCTTTCAAGTCATAAAACGTTTGGTTAGTGGATATTATTGTATTGAAACCTATACCAGACCTAATTGTTAAAACTCAGGGATTTGTTGCAGCATAGGGCTTTTTAGTAGCACAGGGTTTTTTTTTTTTAGTAGCACAGAGTAGCACAGGGTTTTTTTTGTAACACAGGGTTTTTAATCATGAGCTACTGGTAATTAAATGGTCAGAAGGACTTAACTCAGAACAGAAGCTACTATCGCTGATGTAAGTAATCCTGTATTTCTTAGCTAAGTACTTTATTTTAAAAAGCTGGTCTTTTTTATAACTGAGTGCTTACTGTCAAAGTTACTGGTAATTCATATAGTCATATTAAATACTATTGAAGCTTCCGCTGCTGAGGAAAATTGAGGTAAGAAGGTAATTCTGTAATTTTTTTTAATTTATGAGCAGCTGCAGTCAGCTAAAATTGGTACGGTACCTTAGTTTGGTAGAAGTAATGAAACTGCAGTCAGAAGTTTGATCAAGATGAGATCTTTGCTTTCACTTTCTTGAATTTTAACGATCATAGTATTTAGCTGTAGCTGAAGATAAAAATTTCTCCCACAGGACCAGTTGTATAGTGGTTTGGCATGCAAATGACATCCAATATTAGCCAAAAAAATGTGCAAAATATAGCTGCCAAACGTGTTTTTCTGTTTGCAAAGAGTTATATTGAGACCTAAATGTCATCACTGAAAAGATTACTTTGAATCTTCCATAATTATTAAATACATGGTAGTGACAAAGTGAGAACTGACTCATCCACTTATTTCATGACACGTCAACATGCTATGAATAAATTTAAAAATTTTACTTATTGTATAGTATAGTGTGGTATAAATCCACAACTCTCAACATGTTACTAGAGCACATATGGTGAGCAAGCCTGCCTGTTACATAAAACTATACAGTGTAGTTACACGATGTATTTTATGTAAAGTAGCATCTATTATCATACTTCAGGATGTGGTTTATATTTTTAGAAGTATAGTATATTACTGATAGCTCTAACTCCTTACTAAATATCATTTGCTTGCTTCACACTTGCCTTATCATAGTTTGTAAGTTGATTTCGAGCAAGGAAATCAGAAATGTGTACCTTTGTTATTCTCTTATTACCATTTCAGCTTTGCAGCTTCATGTCTGTTATTATAGAAAATATTATAACTAGCAGGGCCTACTCTTGAGGCGTCAGCTGAAGTCTCCTGCCTAGCTCGTTTATACGTAGGCTCACAGCTTAAACTTGAAAGGAGATCAGCTCTCAATTTAGGATTACATTCAGGCATTGAGTGATTGAGTATGCCATGTGACTGTTTTAAAGTATAATACTAGAATAATAATTTTAACCAGTTTCTTGCGAGCTTTCTATTGGTGCAAGCCCTGGGAACATGTAACTGCTTCTATTCAGATGTTTTTTAAGTTTTATGCACCAACAACGCAACTGAGACAGATTGTAGCTCAAGGAAGGTTTCAAGGACTCTTGGTACTGTGCAGGAGTGTAAGAATGTGAAAATGATTGGGGAGCCGAAACTTTGTGGCCACTTTGTAATACAGTGATTACATAATAATACACCTGTGTGTCAGTAACAACGATGACAGTGTGTTTTCATGAGCTGATCAGAGTTGGTAAAGCATTGTCAAGACCTGAATGGGATAAACCTTTGACAAGGCAAAAACACAATAGGAGGGAAAAATCGACCTCGTCGTGGTTAAAACCTGCAGTTGTCGATTGTGGAGTGTGGCACACAAACCACTAAACTGTCAGGACCTAACAGCTTGGAGTGGAGTGTATATCTGATCACCTTTATCATTTTCAATTCAGGGAGAGGATATATCAGAAAGAATTGAATGATAAAGGTGACTAGTACATCTGGCAGTCAGAACGCAGGGAAGTTACAACGCACGTATCAAGGTCATCAATTAAACTCCAATTAACGCCAAACGGAGTATCTTGAAGTGCCTTATTAACCTATTGTATCCTATAAAACTGAACACTGGGTCGCTGAACTGAGTTAAGAGTGTTCATCTACAGTAGCTAATCATTATGGGTATATGAGATGCAGAGAAGCAGGGGAATGCAAAGGTCAATTACTTCAATGAAGAAGTGAAAGAAAATAAACAGAAAGGAAAGAGACACTGGGGAGCAGGAGAGGTAGACAAAGGAGGAGAAGGGAATCCACGAGTTGAAAGAAAATAAACAAAAAGGAAAGAGACACTGGGGAGCAGGAGAGGTAGACAAAGGAGGAGAAAGGAATCCACGAGTTGAAAAGAGGAATAAGAAAAACAGGGCCGGGATGGCTACTGAAAAATGGGATCAGGAGAGGGAAGCCTTGGATAAACTACCTTATGCTACTGTACTCCTAATCAGGGGCGGCGGAACCGGTCCGGCTGCTCCGGTTTTGGCCGGACCACTTTTTGTGATGAGCAAATAACCGCGTGACGACCCTTTACCCGTTCGCGTGTTCCGTATTAGTGTTAGCTATGGCTTCCAGCTCTTTCTCTCTGCCTGACATCCCTAAACAACCGCATCAACCTCAAAACTTCAAGTTTCCCAAGAGGAAGTTTGGAAAAAAGAATGTTGTGGAAAGGAGTTGTCGTTGTGATTGGTTCAAGTCCTGGACTTGGTTACATTACCATGAGGAGTTGGATGTAGTGTTTTGTCATATCTGTGTGACAGCTCTGAAAGAGAAAAAGATTATGCAACAGAATTGTGATGCTTCATTTGTAAGTTACATTTGTAAGTTACAGATGTAGCTATTTACATTCAATGAAAATGTGCATATCGTAGGTTTCTAAAGGTTTTTCTAATTGGAAAGATGCCACATTAAGTTTCAGGAATCATGCCAGTTCCCATTTTCATAAAGAAGCTTACGGCCAAGTTTTTACTCTACCAGCTACTACTGGAAATATTGCAGAGTTACTATCTACTCAACATGCAGCAGAGAAGGCACAAAATCGACACTGTTTGTTAAAAATTCTTGCTGTCCTTAAATTCTTGTCCAGACAGGGATGTGCTTTGAGAGGATCTGGGGATGAAGTCGATGGAAATTTTCATCAGTTGCTAAAATTACAGTGCAAGGATGACTTAAAGGTATTTAGTATTAATATTAAAAGTAATTAAAGGTTGATTCATGCAAATATTGTTGTAGTTAGAGCAATGGCTAACAAAAAAGAAGGACAGGTACTGCAGTCACGACATGCAAAATGAATTATTGCAATGCATGTCTCTACAAGTTCAACAACAAATTCTACAAAAAGTACATAATTCTCCATTTTTCAGCATTATGGTAGATGAATGCACAGATGTCAGCAACAAAGAACAGGTAGCTATACATATTACTCTTTCATATTTGCTCATGTTACTAATTGATTTATCCTAATATTTTTGCAGGCTGTGTTTGTAGTCAGATGGGTGGATGATGATTTGCAGTCAAATGAAGAGTTTTTGGGGTTATACCAATTACCAAATATTGAGGCATCTACTCTTATCTCCATGGTCAAGGATTGTTTGATACGTTTCAATCTGTCAATTGCAAAAATCCGTGGACAGTGTTATGATGGAGCGAGCAACATGTCAGGAAAGAGAACAGGAGTGGCAAAGAAAATTAGTGATGAAGAGCCTAGGGCGTTATTTATGCATTGTTACGGCCACTCACTGAGTCTAGCTGCAGCTGACACAATTAAAAAATGCCGTTTGTTAAAATCAGTTTTGGAAACTTCTTATGAAATTATAAAATTGGTGAAATTTTCTCCACGAAGAGAAGCACTGTTGGATAGAATCAAAAGTCGATTTCCAGACAGTAGCCCTGGAATTCGTGTTCTATGTCCTACACGATGGACAGTGCAGGCAAAATCTTTAGAAAGTATTTTTAAAAACTACAAATCTCTTCAGACACTGTGGGAAGAAGCAGTAAGCACATCACGTGACACTGAAATGATAGCTCGTATGAGAGGAGTTGCTGCTCAAATGAACAAGTTTCAGTTTCTTTTTGGACTTGTGTTATGTGAGTTGCTACTGAGTCACACAGACAACCTCAGCAGAAGCCTTCAGAGCAAGACTTGCTCAGCAGCTGAAGGGCAACTGATTGCTGACATGACAAAAAAGACTATTGGCAAGATTAGGAATGACAATGATTTTGAACTGTTTTGGAAGAAGGTTGAAAAAAGTATGGATGAAATTTGTGTTGATGAACCTGAACTTCCTCGAAAACGTAAAACTCCAGCACGTTATGATGTGGGCTCAGCTCCTGCTGAATTTCATGCAACTCCTAAATTATATTTCCGTCAAATATATTTTGAAGCCATTGATCTTTTGGTCGAAGCTATTGGTGACCGATTTGACCAACCTGGGTATAGAACATATATTCATCTAGAAGCACTACTTCTAAAAGCTTTGAAAAAAGAAGACTATCAGTACGAGTTGGATTTTATCATCGATTTTTATGGTACTGATTTGAACAAGTCCCTATTGGATGTTCAGCTAAAAATTTTGGGACAGAATTTGGATGAAAAGGCTACTATTTTAGATATCAGAAACTATTTTGCTACTTGTTCTTCTGCTGAACGAGAATTACTGTGTGAAGTGCATACAGCAATGAAACTGATTACAGTAATGCCTGCTACTAACTCAAGTAGCGAAAGGTCTTTCAGTGCAATGCGACGGGTGAAGACATACTTACGTTCCACAATGACACAGGAGAGACTAAATCACTTAATGATGTTGCACATACACAAAGATATGACAGATTGTATTGATCTTGCAAGTGTAGCCAATGACTTTGTATGTAATAATGAGCATAGGTTGAACATATTTGGTAATTTTTGATCATTTTTGTGAAAATTGAAATGCAATATTTTTAATTAAATTTGTTGGCCTGACCACTTTTCTGGAGCTTCCGCCGCCCCTGCAGTAATTTGCATAAGTTAGTACGTCAGGCGCCACTGTGTGGCGGGTACTTGCTAGTTTTTGTTAATTTATAACAGCAAAGTGTGTAATATAATTGTAAATATACATTATGACTCTTTGGGCTATAAATAATATTGAAAATTCACTTTTTGACTGTTTGAAATGCTGTCCCTGTGAAATGTTGATACTATGTCATTATCCTAATCAAACCTGTTAATCTATCATGAGTATTAGCTTATTAATTATTGTGTTATTGGTTTATGCTTTATGTATAGAGTATACTAAAGATTCATGCAATCAACTATCCGAATCTTCTTTGGATTTAGTGTATGACTACTTATCTAAAGCCAGCTCAGACTGGTATGAAATCGGAATCTGTTTAGGAGTGCCCATTGGTTCACTGAAGGCGTATAAAAAGGACGTTGATGATGTTGACACCTGCTTACGGAAGATGTTAATGGAATGGTTACATGAAGGACACAATCGAACCTGGCATTTTCTAGCTGAAGTCTTGTCCAAAATTGTTAGACCAGATTTGGAAAAACGAATCAGAACTGAACGTTGTGGCGATGTGTAAATTAACATATACTTATTCACAATGCATTAGTCTATAGCTAGCCATAAGTACATTTTATTGCAAATTTCATAGCACTTTTTTTTTTTTGCATACAAGTTAGAACTTTTCTTATCTAATCAGCTAAACATTCATTTCAAGTTCGTGCTTACACTATTTAGTCAAATCTCAGAGTATTTTTTATTTAGTTAGAGTTTGAAGCATTGCACAGCATTATCATTATGATAAAACCATATGTAGAAACATTATGCATCGTAAAATCATTAAGTATAATAGTAACAATAATATAATAATAATAATAATAACAATCATAATACTATATGGGGAAAATCGTGAGATGTGTTCACAAATTATCGCTAATTGTAGATGTTGAAGATCCTAGTTAAAACTGAACTCAATTTGTCATTATTACTATTATTAGCTAGTTTACCATGTCATAGCTAGTTAGTTACTTATTCACACATCATTACACATTAAGAGCATGCTCAATTGTGTACAGATGTAGCTATTAGATTGCTTTCATTTGCTATCACCCTTGTCACTCATTGGCTGAACAGCATCTGCACCCTCTCTGCAGGAAGTCTGGGAGGCCTCTGTTTCTCATATCAGGCTTGCTCCATTTGATAGCTCGAGGGATCCCTGGATATTCAGTTGGAGAGACTGGAGATTCTTATTCATGTATAAAGGTTCATGATATTATATAGTCGACCACTGATCTGAGAGGAAACGGTTACCACAGGTGATGAGGACTTTCTCACTCCTGGACATTCTATCATTGGCAAACCTTTACCATCTCTTCCTCTACCTCCTCAAGAAAGAGTCCATGACTTTTCCAGCAATGGGGCAAGATTAAATTTCTTTCCAAAAAATCTCTGGCAATGATGGAAATGAATCTACCTCCAGACTTGCAAGAAGATATGAGTGGTTATAGTCCACTAGCTACCAATCAAGATTGGAGACTGTGTCATAAAATTGTCAAGCATCTAAATTTATCAAGCCACAGCCAATAGTCTATACCGTCACAACTTAACTCACTCCCTGCTGCAAATGGTAAGAGACAGTACTCATTAACTCACACTCTATGTAAGCTACTGTAGAGGGCATTTTGAAATACTGTATACACCCCATGCAAGATACTGTAAATGTGTTGTGAACTCAAGGTAGGTTGGGGTGGTCACTCGAATAAGATAGCAGTAGGGTGTGGTTGACTTGCATTGTTGACTCACAGTGTACAGACTTGTGCAGTATTTATAGGCAGCTAAGTTCTGCTAGTGTGAATATGAACTGCACTTACACAGTATACTATAATGATAGCACAGGTGACTATGGTATTCAGAATTAAAAGGGGGGGCCTTATCTACTTTTCCTGTTTTTAAAAACAGTTTAATTTGTTGTTGTGGTTTTTTTCCATACGTCAATGCTTACTGGAGCTGTACGCAAAATTTCGCGTCATTGGTCATTGTATTTAATCATTTTGCGCACTTCATGAAAGTCAGCAAAGGGTCTTCACATGTATTTTAAGCGATAACTTTGGTGGGTGTGGTCAAATCGATTAATCTTTGGTTCGTATTGGATCTTATCACTTTTCGTAATTTTTAGAACTGGCGCAAGAAAAAACACACATGTGAACCAAAGTTACAATAAAAAATATTGGGGTGACAATAGCGAAATAAATGCCTTGTCAGCAAAGGTGGTGTAACATATGTAGTTTCTGAAAACGAAGTTGGTGGGCCTTTGGAACATCATAACTATCTCTCACTGTTTTTGTCGACTATAATTTTTATATCATAGGAAAATTTTCTCCTCTACAAATTGAGTTTAGTTAAATTTTTTAGCTTTCTAATGGTATAAAATTTCCCATATTGACTCTGACTCATGCAATCACTAATATTCTGATGATGATAGTTGGTGTCATGTGTCACTTTCAGTAAAGAGTCAACAATCAAACACCAACAATGATGACAGTGTGTATCAGTCACAAAACAGTGTGTGTCACAAATCATGAACTAGTAGGTAAAGCGTCATCACATTCAACTGCACCCTCAAAATTGCTAGAGTACATCAAGCGCCATGTGTAGTGAGTATTTGCTAATACATACACATTCAATACAATGTTACATGCTAGAGTGCTATTTTTGTTTTTGCTGCAAAAAAAAAAATACAAAAAAAAATAGAGTTCTCTCCTGTGGTGGGGAAATGGCTGAAGTTTAATTTACTATGTATTTTGTGGAATAGACGGAAGAGCTGCAGAACATTGGATACAGAGCATTTGCGTATGGTTTCCTGGCATGACATACAAGCAGCCTACACCACAACCTGTATGAAGTGTACTGAACCTCAAGTGGTTGATATCATGAGATCATTAGTAGTAGTTGGTAAGTTACAAGGTTGTGTGTGTGTGTGCGTGCATGCATGTGTGTGTGTGCGTGCGCGTGTGCTTACATGTGTGTGTGTGCGCGTGCATGCATGTGTGTGTGTGTGTGTATGTATGTGTGTGTGATTAATATATTGTGTGAAGCCAAGTATTGAATACACCATTGTAAGTAATGTTCTGATATATAATTTGGCTCCACGTGGGGGTGGGAAAAGAGGAGGAATACTAAAAAATAAAAAAAAACAGACAGAATTTCAAAATTGTGCTGTTCAAGTTTTATCATGTCTGATTAACTCATACTAGCCGGATTAATGTATTTGTAATAGCATCTAGGGGGTTCTGGAATGTAGCCCCTCTTGAGTATATTGTGGGGTGGGTGGGACAAAGCCCCCCAAAATTGGGTGTACCTCGCACAACAGGGAGGGGTTTCCCAGCAGAGAAAGTTTTAAATTTCATAATTTTTTTTTTTTTTTTTTTTTTGGCATGGACATCCCAAGGGACTCTTCTATGGTCCAACCATAGCCCCATGGGACAATTGACAGAGGTTGAATCGTGCATGCTTCTCAATGTGCATCATAATCATAAAGACACAGATGACTTAAAACCTCGCTGATATTGCCAATGAATTCGTTTCCATGTGTGAAAGAAGATCCTTTGAGACATATATGCATCTTTTTACATAAAATTGTTCCATTTTACCACATCTGCCCTTCCTCCCCCCCCCCCCCCCCCCCCCAAAGCCGAAGATTTCCCCTCCCAAAATTTTTTTTTGGACGAATCCTGTATGAAAAATCGCTGAATATGCACTGTAAGTGTGTAGGTTAATATAGTGAGTAGAGTTAGGAGGAAGTATAATGAGCCAGTAAAGGAAGAGGGACAATGGTGCCTCCTCCCTTGTTTTGTCTACACCTCGTATCATCCTCTATGTATATTTCCATCGTTGTTATTTTATAAAGCCATTGCTCATCTAATTTTATAGAGAATGTGTTCGGAAGATCTCTCTGGTTGCCATCTTCATCTCGATCACCAGGGAATGCTTGCCACAGATCTGTGTCCACAACTTTCTCAGGTCTCCAAGATACATATTTAAGTAGTATATTCTTTCAATGACCCATTTTTATTTACATATATATATATATATATATATATATATAACCTTTGATAAATATGTGAATTGTATTTCATAACTGCTGATTTACTGATAAACTGTGATAATACATACATGTATCGTGCTTTCATGTGCAGATTGCCATACACATCATGGATCTGTGGTAACTAGTTCTTCAACTCTCTCTGAACCACTTTCTCCGATTGCTGTCATATCTAATCCTGGCATGACTGCTAGAGCTACGTCCAATTCTCACCCAACATCTAAGTCCAATCCTCAACCTGTCTTCAATCCTCAACCTATGTCCAATCCTCGGCCTAAGTCCAATCCTCATCCTGTCTGTAATCCTCGATCTAATTCCAATCTTCAACCTGTCTCCAATCTTCAACCTACCTTTAATCCTCAGTCTAAGTCCATTATTCAACCTGTCTCCAATCCTCAGACTGTCTCCAATCCTCAACCTGCCTCCAATCCTCAACCTGCCTCCAATCCTCAACCTGCCTCCAATCCTCAACCTGTCTCCAATCCTCAGACTGTCTCCAATCCTCAACCTGTCTCTAATCCTAGGTCTAAGTCCACTCCTCAGTCTAAGTCCAATCCTCAACCTGTCTCCAATCCTCAGACTGTCTCCAATCCTCAACCTGTCTCCAATCCTCGACCTGTCTCCAATCCTCAGACTGTCTCCAATCCTCAACCTGTCTCCAATCATCAACCTGTCTCTAATCCTAGGTCTAAGTCCACTCCTCAGTCTAAGTCCAATCCTCGACCTGTCTCCAATCCTCAGACTGTCTCCAATCCTCAACCTGCCTACAATCCTCAACTTGTCTCACAACCTAGTTTTAAGTCCATCTCCTTGGTCCCAGTTCCAATCTTCAAACCTGTCTCCAATCCATCAACCTGGCTCTATCCTAGGGTCTAAGTCCAATCCTCGGTTTAGGCCATCTTCAACTGTCTCCAATCCTACCTACAATCCTCAACCTGTCTCCGAATCATCAACCCTGTCTCTAAGCCTAGGGTATAAGTCCACCTCCGCAGTCTAGGTCCAATCCTCAACCTGTCTCATCTCAAACAGTTCTCCAATCTTCACCTGTATCCAATAATCAACCTGTTCCAATCCTACTTAAAATCCGAAACCGTCTCCAATCATCAACCTGTCTCTAATCCTAGGTCTAGTCCACTTCCTCAGTCTAAGTCCAATCCTCGACTTCTCCAATTTCCTCAGACGTCTCCCAATCCATCAACATGTCTCCATCCTCGAACTGTCGCCCCAATCCTCAGACTGTTCTCCAATCTCAACTGCTACAATCCTCAACTTGTCTTCAATCTAAGTTTAAGTTCCACTCCTTGGTCCAGTCCATCTTCAACCTTCTACAATCATCAACATGTTCTCTAAATCCGAGGTCTAAAGTCCACTCATTGTTTAGTCCAATCTTCAAACGCTCCCAATCCTCAACATGTCTACAATCCTACCTAACAATCTTCAACCTGTCTCCAATCCTCAACCTGTCTCCAATCCTACCTACAATCCTCAACCTGTCTCCAATCATCAACCTGTCTCTAATCCTAGGTCTAAGTCCACTCCTCAGTCTAAGTCCAATCCTCAACCTGTCTCATCCTCAACCTGTCTCCAATCTTCAACCTGTCTCCAATCCTCAACCTGTCTCCAATCCTACCTACAATCCTCAACCTGTCTCCAATCATCAACCTGTCTCTAATCCTAGGTCTAAGTCCACTCCTCAGTCTAAGTCCAATCCTCAACCTGTCTCATCCTCAACCTGTCTCCAATCTTCAACCTGTCTCCAATCCTCAACCTCTCTCCAATCCTCAACCTCTCTCCAATCTCCAACCTGTCTCCGATCCTCAGTCTGAGTCCACTCCTTGTCTACGTCTAATCCTCAACCTGTTTCGATTTATGCGACTGCAGCTGTGTCCATTCCTCAACTTGCATCAAATCCTCAAATGACTGTATCTACATTAAATCCACTAAATAATGCTTCTACTGTAACGCCTATCTCTGCTTTGCTTCAAACTGCAGCCCTTATGCTCTCACATACGCAATCCAAGGGTGCGTGTAATCTACAGCCCCAACAGCATTGGAAAATTATTTCATCAGCTACTGCACCAACAACAGCTTGTACAGCCAATAGTTCCACTGCCTCTGAATCAATACCTGAAGTTTCAGATAGCCCAGTGAAGTCCAAAACTGACATGTGGATATCCTCTCTCCAGCTTCATCATTCAGACAGAAAAATCCTTGAGTCGTCATCACAATGATTAAATGATAGAATAATACATGCTGCTCAGAAGCTTTTATGTAAGCAGTCAAGAGATATTTATGGTTGGAATCATCCAGTATATTCTCAACAAAAGACTCTAGTTAGCAAGCTAATTCAATAGTGCACAGCTTGGAAGTAAGTCTACATTAGAAAGGGGGTTGCCATTTCTATTAGACCAGATCTCGGGGATGGATGACAACAGAGGTGTGACACAGTCAGGGATCTAAAATGTCATCTAGAGCTAGTTATTAAAGCATTCTTACATTACCTGATTTCGATCAACCTGAACAAACTTATTCACTACTATCATTCACCTCCAGCAGTGATAGTGTCTAGCTAGGATTTAATTAAAGCCAGGTTTCATGAAAATCCTGAAATATGGAGTTTGAAGCATACTAAATGAAATACATCAAGAGCAGTGATGTACAACTGTTTTTTTCTATTCAGAAGCTTATTTCCCAGTAACATCATTGGCTATAACATGGCCTTGATCACACCCACAGTGTGATACCCCCCACCCCCCACCGTGCAGACCCAACCCATTCCTATATACTGTCTTTTTTTTTTTTAATTCTATATATTACTTTGCATATGAGGTAAAAAAAAGTCTCAAGTTAATCATACAACTTCAATTCAATTGGAAACAGCATTCCCCCTTTTACTCTTCCCTCCAAACTACTCATGATGACATCCTTTCACATGCAAGGCAATAGATAATCTGGGCATGATAAGTGTCACCTGGCTTTCACTGGTAGATTTGATTGTTGTTGGTTGTTTTTTTGTTGTTGTTTTTCAAATAGAATCGTATAGTGAAACAAAACAATAAATAAAAAATGTATTTGAAAATTTAATTATAATTCATCACTAGTTAATTCATCTGCAGTTTCTTCTTCATCGTTAGACGAATCCTCTTCCTCATCTAACAAAGCTTGTTGAAAATCATCAGAAGCCATCTGGTCCATAACGCACTAACTTTGACGCAGGAATTTCTCCACCAAGGTCAGTTCAGAATGGAGCAAAGATATACATCCTTTAGCAAATAGAGCAGAGTTACTCGTCAACACTTCTATTGATCTATTAATAGAGCAGAGTTACTCATCAACACTTCTATTGATCTATTAATAGATTCCTTCCTGTCTTGGTAGTAAGCAACACAATTTTCAGCATCTTTCTTTAAAAGACTAATTTCTTCATTGCTTCGGCAAAGCAACAAGTAAGCGTTAATAGCTTGTAGTTTCTCCTCATTCAAGGTGCTTGTGACATAATTGTACTGGTTCAATTGCGATCTTACATGGATAGGATTTACTGCTTCGGCCAGGGACTCAACATAGCAATAGTTGAGCGAGTATATGAGTGAGGCCTAGCCCCCCCACCCCTTCAGAAATTTTTTTTTATTAGGTTGAGGGTGTGGTTAAATGAGACTAGACCCCAGCAACAAAAATACACAAACATACACACAAACACATATACAAACAGCACATAACACATATACAAACAAACACACATAAATACCTCATTGAGTAGTACAAATGAAGTGTCTGAAAATAAACTCCATGCCAAATAGGAGGCTCTAATAATAATACATAAAATAATACAATTATTAAAAAAATTATATGAATAATTTTTTGAAATCCGCAAAGCATATGTACAGTTGGTAGAATGTCAGTTTTCTGAACACGGTGAGGCTGAGGGTTGTTCAAATAACTGAAATGTTCTAATAACTGAATATCACAGAAAAATGTATTGCTGAGCAATACTCAAAAGGGTGTGACCACGAATTTTTTTTATTGCAACTATTGTATTTGGGTGTTCGGTAACAGACACTTTCAGATAACTGCTGTCCAGATAACCGACTTTGTAATGAATTTTTTTCTCATCTCAAATTTCAACAAGTCAGACGTCAAATTTTCAGCTTTCGTTAGTGTTTTGAGTAGGCTTTAGAAACTCATGTCCAAACCTACATATTTAGGAGTTTCCCACGTACCCATATTTGGAAATGACAGGAATTTAACTATCCACCAACTGATTCCTGTTTCATCCCCTCCAAACCTCCATTCCTATCTCATTAGTGACTATCTAAATATTAAATGAATTGGCTAATAACTTAATTGAAAAAACTTACTGCATTTCGGCTTTGGTTGAGAACCACATACACTTTTCTCTTGAATCATCCATTGGTTCACAGTGGCCTCTTACACTAATGTAATACAAGGTGATAAATACATATTTTCAGCTCTATTATTTTGCCTATCCAATTGTTATATGTGACTGTCTACGGGAAAGTCGGGCACAATGCGGCATTCGTAAACGTCGGGAAAAAGATCGATTTAATTCTTAAAAATGTATTAAATAAGCCTGAGGAAGGGACCGATTAGGGGGTTTATATCGACAACATATAAACGTAAATGATATTTTTTCCATAGCTTGTGAGTTTGTGAGTGTCAAAATTTTGATATTTCACTAGTGGAAGAGTCCTTTAAAAAAAAAAAATGAAGAAGAAATAGTTACTCATATTACTAGACATTTCACTTGCTAGATGTATTTGTTTCAGTAACGAACAATCAGGGATTCATACAGGATTCGTCCAAAAAAAAAAAAATTTGGGAGGGGAAATCTTGGGCTTTGGGGGGGGGGGGGGGGGGGGGGAAGGGGCGCGGCATTTAATATTTTATTTAGCGAGGCATTTCTGGTTGTTGTTTTTTGAGGGGGGGGGGGGAGGGGGCACCTTTAATATTCTATTAGAGAGCATTTTTGTTTTGGGGGGGGGTGGAGATATCCCCCCTCTGTATGACATCCTGACAATTTATAACATTATAACAACATCATGTTATACACTTACTCTAATCTACTTTTAGGCAAAACTAGAGCTCTTACGTGCACAGTCAAGATCGATCAAACACTATCAACTCTCTCTCTCACACAAACACAAGATACACATACGTGGGTACACGGGCACACACATGCATACACACATGCACACACATGCATACACACATGCATACACACATGCATACACACATGCACACACATGCATACACACATGCATACACACATGCATACACACATGCATACACACATGCATACACACATGCATACACACATGCATACACACATGCATACACACATGCACTCACATGCATACACACATGCACACACATGCACACACATGCATACACACATGCACACACATGCACTCACATGCATACACACATGCATACACACATGCACACACATGCACACACATGCATACACACATGCATACACACATGCACTCACACATACACACACACACACTTACACTCGCGCATGCATGCATACAGGCGCATGCACAAATACACACACATACACACACCTGCAGTGAGGATAATGTGGATAAGTTGTTGTTTTTTTAATTCGGTGAAGTGCAGTGCTGTTGATCATGCACAGCCTATAGTTGCTTGTGCCTGTGAGAGGAGCATACTGATGGGAGCGTTTACATGCATGCACACATTTGTTTTGTGTTTTGTCTTGTTTAGTTTTTGATATTCCAAATTACCTTCCATAGTACCAGGAATCAGCTCATTCAAAGTTTCTTCAGCCAGAACTCGTGTTTTCAGTGCGCGCTCTAAACGAATCAGAAGCAAAGTACCTGCAATGATATCGACATAACATTCATAGCATTGTAATCTTTATCTCACTATTTATTACCCATTCTTCTTCTTTTTTTTTGAATTCCGTAGTAAACGAGTGCACTGCTGAGCACATCTACTCGATGAGCTGGTCTCATTTCTTTAGTTGTTCTTGCAAATCTCCTCAAATAAGACCACAGCCTCTCCATACATTCTCCATCACTTAAACCGACACCATCACACCTTCGAGGACTAAAAGCAACCTGCAAAAATAATGACAATGAATAGCATCGGTGATCAAAATGATGTAAAAAAACTACAACAACAACAAAAAGCAAAAAAACTACAACTATGATTTGGATAAAGTCATGTGTTCTAAGGTTGCATTAATCACTAATAATTCCAGGGTTCTATCTAGTGGGGGGGGGGGGGGGAAGCTTCCCCCCCAAAATGTCTCAGCTTCCCCCCCAAACTTCTCCAATAAGTTGTTCCACAATTTGCATATTAACCCCATGCTTGTATTTTTTTTATACAGGTTTAGTTCTTGGAGTAGTCATACAATTATTAATACATCACATTAACACAGCAACATCATGTATTTTACATACCTGACAGGATGCTTTATGTCCATACGAATGAAAAATTGGAAGGCATAGATGTATGCTACTTAGAATGTCACTTCTTCCAAGACACTATACACCAGAAAACAAACCAACAAATGTAAACACAACCTCCTCCCCCCCACCGACACACACACACACACAAACAGACTACCATTATATTCTAGGGTGAACTCGGAACTGGTAACCTCAGGATATAACCTTCTAGAATTTGTGAATGCTATGTGGTATGTTAAAGCACTGTGTAACTATATAGTTCACACTACTACTATTTATATTGGCTCACTAGAGAATTTGGATACAATTTTTGACGTCAATCGGCTTCATTCTACTAGGGGTGTGCTCAAAGCACAGTGTGGCGAGTGAGCTAGCCAAGCTTACAAAAACAGTGGGTAGGTTATCAAACAAGGAGCAATTATCTTGAAGAGAGCGAACAGCATGGTGAGAGACCTGGCTGACCAATAGGAGTGAGCATATTAGGGAAAGTATTGTTTAAACTTCCCGTAACAAATATTTGTCAATTTAGCTACCGTTGTTTTTGCATAGCTGAGCTAGCTCGCTCGCTACACTGTGCTTTGAGCACACCCCTAGTTTATGAATTACTTGTGGGGGAGGGGGAGGGGGATCCCAGGGCACCCCTACCTCTGTATGAAACCCTGTAGACCACACCTCTTCCTGGCCTGACCACTTTGGAACTAGCAGAGACGGGCCTGAAAATGTTTACCAGTTTGCTACACAGCTGATACTCAGCCCCCCCCCCCCCCCCCCCCAATTGATACAACCACTCCAGCATACAGACACAACTTCCTCAAGGAATAATTAGAACCATAGGGTATCAACGCTGCACACAGAAGCAGACTCTAGAAAGGGTGAAATGAGACTTTTTAAATCCTAGAGGGGGCAACACCATATATTAGTTAGGTACTGAGACCTACATGTAGGGTACTACCGTGTTTAGGATACCTGAAGGTCCCAGGCTGTGGCGTCCTGAGCGAAGCGAGGGCGTTACTAAAGGGGCCTGAGGGATCCTAAAAACGGTAGTACCCGACAGTCGAAGTGCCTAACTGATTTAGAACATAGCAACCGCTAACCGTTTCCAAGCAGCAGTCATGCCCTCAGAGGCAGGCCACTACATATAGTGGATCACTTCGGAGGCCCTACCAGAATCAGAGCCCTGCAACTCAATACAAAAACTAAAGGCGCTATGTTCTAAACTATGATGGGTAACAATATGTTGGTCTATTAACATCATTGCTATGTGTGTGTCAGGGGTGGAATCATTTCTAGGGGGCGAACATCCCCCTTCGCCCCCCCCCCCCTCCTCTAAATGCAGCTAGCTCTGGGTACATACATAGAACTTCAAGCACACACACTGACACATAATCTACAAGTATGCTACTGCTTGTTCCTCAAGTGTATACTGCATGTATTACATACATACCTGTAGATGACGGGACAAACTGCAGGCTCGTACATGACAAAGACTTTCAACTTCGAGTTGGACAGAGTTTTTTCAAGGATTCTTTCCAATGTCCAGACACTGTATACCAATCTAGTATGTTCCAAAATAAACAATCAAATAAACATGACGTGTTTACATGTCTTACCTTTCACCATGCTTTAAATTAATAAATTCTCCAGGAAATTCATGGCGGCAACAGTAGCCAAAAAGTGCAGTCTCATCTAGTGCCTTGTATCGACTTGCACTTCGCAAAGCATTTCCAGCAAGGAAGTTGCTGCAACACTACAATACACATGATAAAAAAAAATCTCCTTTTTACACTATGATTCTCACGTCATTTGTTGACTTCTTAGAATCGTTGTGCAAGACAAAATTATCAACTACTGATTGCTTACACAAATCCTCAGTTCTCTGAAATGGCTCAAAGTGATTGGTCTGTAAAAGGGAAAGATAACATTTGTCAAGCTTCACATTTTTCATTCTCTCCATCTCTCAGTCCTGTGATGGCTAATAATGACGAAGTCAAGAAAATGTCCTGATCAATAGCCAGCCATAGATGCTGGATAAATACATGTTACATACAGAGACCCTCGATAATTCAAATAGTGTCATTCTGAGGGTAGAACATATTAATACAAATTCGGATTAGTGAAATAATTGAGAACACCCTCTATTAATTACTAAAATTTAACAAACCGACGCTTAAGTATTCTATTGAGGACTTCAGCACAAACCCGAAATGTCAAGTCTGGTATTTCTGGTATTTCTGAAATTAGTAAATTAGTATGCCCTTTTTCTATATAAATTTTGGCCATTGTCATTAGCTTTGCCTTAAAAATAACACAATGTAGAGTAGGCATGCAACAAAAATATTCTTCCTACTAGCTATTGCTCTCTCTGCATAATCTTTGAGAGAATTAGGGTCAAATAATGTTGTTGTTGTTTTATTAGGTACATAAGAGTGAAAAAACAAAAACAAACCGAAACAATCCCGAAATGTCAAGTCTGGTACATTTTGAAAAATGTAATAGTTTCACTATTGGGAGCAAAATCAAGTGTGAGTTCCAAGACATGAAGCACCACTGTAATAGAAGTGCTATATTAAATTATAATATATTTTTTCCTCTAAAATGAATGCTCCTCTTTCCTCCCAAACTATTAGTCTGGCGTCGCCGACCCTTACCTTCCTTTGATTAATGGGCGGGGGCTTGAAACTTGGAACTAGTACATGTACGTACACGCTTTTTTTTTTACTCGTTGCATGCAATAGCTAGTGGGTGAGAGGGCGGAGAGCTACTAGTCTATGCGCATGCGTCTCTCAAAGTCGCGTGGGTGGCTTTTCGAGTGGCCTTGGAGTGAGAAGCCATTTTAGTGAGCTTTTGGAGACTTGTATATAGAAAGTTGCAAACTGGGAATGGGAGATGACACTGAAGAAATGGAGTTTGATATTCTGAGCAAGTTGGAGAATCACATCCTGTTCAGAAAAGGTTCTTTAAAGCCCAGGTCAGATATATAAAGGAATACTGTTTAGTGAATTAGTTTTGTGTTTGCAATATTCTTAGTGATCCTGAGTGACTTGGTTGTCTTAATACAATGGTCATAGCTGGATTAATATATGTACATGCATACTAGAATGTATAATCTAACTACTAACTGCTACACAAGGAAATAAAGGGTGCAATACAACATGTTCACAGCATTTCAATTCTAACAAGCTTGCTGTATAAAAGTGTGACAACACATTACGTGAGAGTGGGAAATCATCATGCATGTTTGTTTGAGATGTCTGCCACCCGAAAGTGGTTGTAATGTTCAGCTACCACAAATGTGGAAAGTCAATAATTGGGGCACACTCTATGAGAGCTACAAACAAGTCGTTGTTCCCAGACCCTTTCCTTCTTCGTTGTTAAACGGTCTGGCTATACAAGAATAGCTATAGTCTGTTCAGGTTGAATTGGCGCAGAATTTTTGAAAAGAAGTAGCTATACTTCCAGGGTTTGCACCATTCAAAAGCTCATGCCGAAGTGGTCCAACTTCCCTTTAAAAACTTCTGAGCGGGCAGGAAAGTGCTGTTTGAAAATCCAATAGAATTTGTGTGAATAAATAAAACCACTTTTTTCCCGTGCTACATGTGCCCGTATTTAGTCACACGCTCTAACCCAGTTGACCATGTGCAAAGTACCCGAATCGCCTGTAAACAAAAAGTAGTCGTTTACTTATACCTTTGTTTCTAGCGTTCTACTTAACATTCTGGTATGTGCTAGGCTGTTGGTGTCAGTAGGTATTTAACAAAAGCAGGCTGCTATGTGAGGCAAGTCTGTGATCATCCACTCAGATTTTTGTTACTAGTTCAATTAGCCAATTTGCAGTTTATTGAACAAGAATAAACGATTTATCATTAATAGACTGTATAATATGCCATTATTTATGCCTTATATGTAATGTCTCTTATGTCAAATATATAATGTATTACAAAATAATTTATATTTAATATTAAAATTAAATAATGGATGACAATGATTACAAACATAAATTATTCTGAGTGAAGGGTTACAAAGCAATACTGGAATGTGTGATGGCCATAGCTAAAGTAACAGGGGATGTACTGGATTCTTCAGTATTACTGTCAACTACTTTTGGTGTTCACTATGCCATAAAGACAAAAAATAATTTAAAAGCTTTAACACAAAGCAGTCGGGCTTATTTCAGATGGGATGTATATACAGTCATAGTCCTGTACTTCTGAAAATTTGCATGACAGTAGCAGCTCCGAATCCCTCTTTACGACCTTCAGCTGTTCTTCGCGTACTATTGAACAATGCACCAGGACAGGGGCAGATCCAATGCTAATGACAGGAAAAGGCCCAAATGTATTTAGGTCGAATTAGGAATTCAATTAGAGTGTTAATGATTATAGCTACCAGGCCTTTTTAGGGGAGGCATTTTGCCCCCACTGAAAATAGTTTGCCCTCCCCCCTTGAAGATTATTATGACCTTCATTGTGACATTTGTCATCAAATTTTCATCAATTTTATGGAAATGAGGAAACCCCCCCTGAAATTTCAAAAATTTTAATTTGACCTCTCTCATGTTTGGTTTTAAAAATACCCTAGATTATTCAATAAATACAATGAACATTTAAGTTCTCATGCAAATGTCTCATGGGCTGAATTCCCTGTACTTGTATACTCCTACATGAACGGTACCCCGATATGAGGGGGCGTCGTCTTTTCCCCCTATAATGCCCATTTGATATTCAAAGAGCTATCCACCCCCAGATGCTCATACTGTTATTTTGGATGAACATGACTATTAAACACACTCATATAAGTGGGTGGGTTTCCCAGAAATGCCCATGCCATGGACAGGTTACGACTAAGCTGGACAATTACGTTTTTAGTGGCTCTCAAGGAATCTTGTAAACCGTACTTGTAAGCCACTATGATTCGTAACATTCAGTGTTTGAAAAAGTGAAGTGAGTGTCCGGCTCTATTCCTACAAATCTTTACCTAAAGGTCATCAATTTTGTACTCCATCAAAAAAGCTACTAATATTGAGCTTAGTCAATATATTAATGATGGCTTGAATACATACACCTAGTGTCTTGCTTTGCTATGCTCATAGTTGGATTGTGTATATTATTAATTAATTTTTATTATAGGCACAATGTTTAAATAGTTATTTTGATAACGGAATGACTGGGTCCTCAAAAGCATTATTGCCAATGATTGCTGGAGCAGCTGAAGATACCGGTCTGTCTGTTTTGCTCAAGTTAAGGTGAGCTTAAATTAGGAACACCTACTTGCAATTAATAAATTGTTATTTGCAGCGCTGGATCATAAAGAAGAGCTATTTGAGAAAGCATGCTAAACAGAGAGAGCCAATCGTGAAGCATCACTCTCTGAATCCATGGCAACATTTTTTGAAAGAGTTTGGACAAACTAATGGTAAACTTTTATGGATGAACATATTAATGCCAAGTTGGTCAATGCTTGTGGTCACCTAAACCACTAAATCTTATTCAAGGAGTTGAAACTATATGCATATTATATGAGGTCTACTTCTAGCTTATGTAACTAAGATAAGCTGTCATTATGTAAATTATGATACCTTACCATTTAACAAGATAGCACACATTAGTTTACTTCCTCATAAAAGGTTCTTTATTTCCGTTTAGCAGGAAAAGAAGCCATGAAGCAGGGAAGTGGAGTGTTCAATAAGGAAGCTAGCGTGAAGTATTCTGTTTTAAGTGCTGAAGAAAAGTCCAGATTGTCTTCAATTGGTGAAGTGAGCAGCACGTTGACTCCTAGGGAAGTCAAGAATACAGGTCAAAGATGCTTCTCCCGAATTCAGAAGATAGTAAGTAAAATGCTATTGTCCCTTATTTGAGATGCAATAATCTTAACTTTTTGGTACATTTGAGAATGTTATTATTCACTATAAACCCTCATATATCTGGCTCCCCACTTTATCCGGACCCACAGACTGTGAATTCAATTAAAGCACACCACATGTTTACTTAGTTGCAGCGCTGTCCTTGTCTCTCTCTCTCTCTCTAGCTACTGGGACTGCTGCATGATCACAGCCGCACCACGTGTTCAACTTGTTCTATATAACTTCTCAAAATCTGATAAATCGTTAACATTTAGTTTTTAGAGTGGGAAATGAACTTCAATAAGCACCAAAGGTGCGAATCCTCAGCACTGCTAGCTAAGCTATTACATCATTTCTCAGAATGACTTTGACCATAGGTCAATATAGCTCATGCAATGAAAACTGTATTATAAATGCTGTCTCCAAAAAGAAAAGCATGTATACAATGAACGCTCACCCATAGTTCCAACACAAAGCTCCACTTCCAGCACCCCATAAAAAGTGCAACATATATAAAAAAAACTACCGGGGGAAGCCGCAAGAAAAAAAAATGCTTACATGATTGTGGTGTGACATAAGGGGTGTTACCCACGAAGGGGTAATACCGATCATATCACCAAAAAATAACTAGGTTTTTGGGAGGCCATTTGTTTTCGAGATCCGTTGTTGTGTGACAGAATAATTCAGTGAGCGAGCGAAGCTGACTATCAGTCGTATTCAATTGAGATTTCAGATATATATATATATATATGTATGTATACGTACGTCAAAATTTTTGCCCGCGCTTCTAATTACGTAAGTGTAGGGAATTATAACCCTTATACTTCTTCTCCACTCGAGTTTCGTCGATCAAGTTAGCTAACGACAGTCTAACTTTTAAGTTGTTTTAATAAAAATTGGTTACTAAGACAGAACTAAACTAGGAATAATGATACAATGCTTAAATAGAATGTGTGAGTATGACGTTGTTCTAATGCCCAATCAAATAAATACAGGTGATGGAGCGAGGACGAAGTTGTTCGACGAACATCGAACCCTGCAGCAGAAGTGCCCGATTCACGGTGTGCAAACTAGAATACAATAATAATGATAATGATATAAAACGGAACGTAGCTAAATAAGTATGTTCATGTGGAGTGGTTCTCCACATTTTCCTCCTCCAGACTTGATGTCGTCCTCGACATGCACTTATCATCTTCCCAAGATTGACGAGACAAGCCATCTGCATTTCCATTTCTAGTCCCTGGCCTATAGCGAACTTCAAAAGTGAAATCTTGAAGGAAGAGAGCCCAGCGTGTAAGTCGCTTGTTGGGTGATCTTTTTGTTTTGAGATATTGAAGAGCTTGGTGATCTGTTTCCAGCATAAATTTTCGTCCAACTAAGTGTGCCTCAAAATGGCGCACTGTGTCAACTATAGCTAAGCACTCTATTTCCGATGCTGAATAATTTTTCTCTGGTGAACGGAGCTGACGAGAGTGGAATGCAACTGGCCATTCTTGTCCATCTCTGCATACACTTAATACTCCACCAACACCTGCATAACTAGCATCTGTGTGGATAATATATTGGTCTTCAGCAGTAGGTATAGTTAATGTACAGACCTCACACAGAGCATTCTTCAATGTATCAAATGCAATTTCCATATCCTCTGTCCATACTGTTTTCATGGGCTCAGACTTTCTTAAACTAGCGGTTAATGGTCTGGCTTTTGCTGCGTAATCTTTTATGAATTTTCTGTAATATCCAGTGGTTCCCAGAAATGCTTTGATATCTTTTTGAGTCTTTGGTCTGACATATTCCCTGATTGCTGTGACTTTAGCTTCTGGTACAGTAACTTCACCATCACCAATTATATGGCCCAAGTATTCCAATTTTGCCTTTCCCCAGACACATTTTGAGGGTTTAGCAGTTAATCCAGCCTCCTGCAGACTTTTTAAAACAGCTGACACATCTTCAATATGGTCTTTACCATTTTTACTGAAAATGAGTACATCATCGATATATGCAGTGCTGCAACTCTCCAGTCCACTCAAGACAGTGTCCATTAATCTCTGGAATGATGAAGGAGCATTCTTCATACCAAATGGCATCCTCACAAACTGATACTTGCCAAATGGAGTAGTGAAAGCAGACTTCTCCTGGGCTGTACCTGTAAGACAGACCTGGTAGAAACCCTTTGCAAGGTCTAACTTGGATAGTACAGTGCAATTACCAATTTTGTAAAGCAATTCTTCAACAAGAGGAATATAATATGGGTCATCTACTGTAAGTTTGTTTAACCTTCTATAATCAACACATAACCTGACCTTACCATCAGGCTTCTTAACTGGCACAATTGAGGAGGACCAGGGACTAGTGGAATGTTGAATAATTCCTTGCTCCAATAGTCCAGCAATCTCCTCCTTGACCTGCTCTCTCCAAACATCAGGTAGTTGATATGGTGGTGAACGCACTGGAGGAGCTTGGCCTGTGTCAACATCATGAAGAAGCACACTAGTGTGTCCAGGAGAATCTGAAAGCACACATTCCCATTTCTTTAGTAGATCAGTCATCTGTTTTCTCTGCTGTTGAGAGAGGGCATCCCCATGTAGATGTACTTTGGGCTGGTCCAATGATGGATCATCATTTGCAGCTACTACCAATCTGTGAACAACACCTGCCAACTGAATATATGGTTTGCATAAGTTAACATGTACTCTCTTCCCAATTTTTCCTCGCTTTCTGCTACCTGGGACAGCCAAAATTAAATGAATGTCATTGGGAACTTCAATTATTTCATAAGGTCCTTCCCAAGCACAATCAAGCTTATTGCGAAGTCCAGGATATCGGGTTAATACCAATTCGCCCACTTTATAATTTCTCAACTTAGACTTTCTGTTAAAACTGGTCTTCCTTTCTTCTCTACTTGTGATCTCATTTTGTTTAACTTCCTTTCTAATCAAAGTTACTCTTCTATTTAAGTCTTCAACCCAGGTCATTACATTCACTTTACTGGCAGTATGAGGATCTAACTCCTCTAAAACAAGATGCAAAGGAGATCTTAGATTCTTGCCATAAATTATTTGGAAGGGTGAATAGCCTGTGGATCTATTTGGTGTTGATCTAACAGCAAACAATGCAAATTTGAGCTGATCATCCCACTCAAGACCCTGATGATCAAGCTTGCGCAACATTGGTATAAGTGTACCATGAAATCTCTCCACACAACCATTGGATTGAGGATGGTACGGTGTAGTGTTTAGCTGTTTGATTCCCAGTCTCTGACACAAAGATTTCATAAGCTTTCCCATAAACTGAGTACCCTGGTCATGCAGAATAGTAGATGGAGTGCCCAATCTACTAAAAATATCTAGTAGTCCTTCTGCCACCTTTCTGCAGAAATAGACTTAAGAGGAATAGCCTCAGGATATCTGGAAGCAAGACATATACAAGTCAAAAGGTATTTGTATCCCCTCTTAGTCCTTGTAAAAGGACCAACTAAGTCTATAGCCATGTGTTGAAATGGCTCTGACTGTATAGGTGTATCACCCATAGGTGCTTTCCATTCTCCAGCCTTATTATTTTTTTGACATTCGTCGCACGAGTGGCAATACTGCCTTGCCTGTTTGAACATGCCTGGCCAAATGCAATTCTCTCTCAATAATTGACCAACTTTCTTAGGCCCAACATGAGCCTGGTGATCATGAGCTAGCCTGATCATTGTCTGTCTTAAGCCTTTGGGAATTACAGTAACTTCCCTAGTGCCTACAAGCCCATCCTCAACTTGTTTCTTTAAAATATCTCCAACCCATACAAATCCTTTTTGCTTTGTGTCAGCAAATTTCTTCCATTCATGTAATGAACCATCTTCACTGAGTGCTTTCACATATTCATTTTTAAATGTACTTCCCTCCTCCAACTTGCACACACCTGCTAAACCTTCCAATTCCAACTGAACTACATTATTCTTTTGTATAGCATTTTTAACTTTTCCCACTATTTCATTTTCGTCCACCATATCATTAGACATACCTACAACACTTATACCCTCAGACCCATTCTGTTCAATTACCTTATTTTCATT
>WLWD01004719.1_pt1 | contig 30484 bp, 13 predicted proteins | sample 6712731 | NCBI WGS metagenome assembly WLWD01 (sample SAMN12718690, study PRJNA576275) | sponge metagenome | isolation source: marine sponge | host: Mycale hentscheli | place: New Zealand: South Island, Marlborough, Capsize Point | collected 2014-11-01
CAGTGACCATGAATTGGGTAGAGTACAGTGACCATGAATTGGGTAGAGTACAGTTGAATTGGGTAAAGAACAGGGACCATGACTTGGGTGAAGTACAGAAACCATGAATTGGGTAAAGTACAGTGACCATGAATTGGGTACAGTACAGTGACCATGAATTGGGTACAGTACAGTGACCATGAATTGAGTAAAATACAGTGACCATGAATTGAGTTGAGTACAGTGACCATAATTGAGTGAGGAAATACAGTGACCATGAATTGGGTAGAGTACAATGACCATGAATTGGGTAGAGTACAGGGACCATGAATTGGGTAAAGTACAGTGACCATGAATTGAGGAAAGTACAGTGACCATGAATTGGGTAGAGTACAGTGACCATGAATTGGGTAAAGTACAGTGACCATGAATTGGGTAAAGTACAGTGTCCATGAATTGGGTAAAGCGTTTGTGACCATGAATTGGGTAAAGTACTGGGACCATGAATTGGGTAAAGTACAGTGACCATGAAATGAGGAAAGTACAGTGATCATGAATTGGGTAGAGTACATTGACCATGAATTGGGTAAAGTACAATGACCATGAATTGGGTAAAGTACAGTGACCATGAATTGGGTAAAGTATTTGTGACCATGAATTGGGTAGAGTACAGTGACCATGAATTGGGTAGAGTACAGTGATCATGAATTGGGTAAAGTACAGTGACCATAGTGACCATGAATTAGGTAGAGTACAGTGACCATGAATTGGGTAAAGTATTTGTGACCATGAATTGGTTAAGTACAGTGACCGTGAAGTGGGTAAAGTACAGTGACCATGAATTGGGTAGAGTACAGTGACCATGAAATGGGTAAAGTACAGTGACCATGAATTGGGTAAAGTATTTGTGACCATGAATTGGGTGAAGTACAGTGACCATGAATTGGGTAGAGTACAGTGACCATGAAGTGGGTAAAGTACAAGGATCATGAATTGGGTAGAGTACAGTGACCATGAATTGGGTAGAGTACTGTGACCATGAATTGGGTAAAGTACAGAAACCATGAATTGGGTAAAGTACAGTGACCATAAATTGGGTAAAGTATTTGTGAACATGAATTGGGTAAAGTACAGTGACCATGAATTGGGTAGAGTACAGTGACCATGAAGTGGGTAAAGTACAAGGACCATGAATTGGGTAGAGTACAGTGACCATGAATTGGGTAGAGTACTGTGACCATGAATTGGGTAAAGTACAGAAACCATGAATTGGGTAAAGTATTTGTGACCATGAATTGGGTAAATTATTAGTGACCATGAATTGGGTAAAGTACAGTGATAATGAATTGGGTAAAGTACAGTGACCATGAATTGGGTAAAGTACAGTGACCATGAATTGGGTAGAGTACAGTGACCATGAATTGGGTAAAGTACAAGGATCATGAATTGGGTAGAGTTCAGTGACCAATAATTGGGTAGAGTACAGTGACCATGAATTGGGTAAAGTACAGAAACCATGAATTGGGTAAAGTATTTGTGACCATGAATTGGGTAAAGTACAGTGACCATGAATTGGGTAGAGTACAGTGACCATGAAGTGGGTAAAGTACAGAAACCATAAATTGGGTAAAGTACAGTGACCATGAATTGGGTAAAGTATTTGTGACCATGAATTGGGTAAAGTATTTGTGACCATGAATTGGGTAAAGTACAGTGACCATGAATAGGGTAGAGTACAGTGATAATGAATTGGGTAGAGTACAGTGACCATGAATTGGGTACAGTACAGTGACCATGAATTGGGTAGAGTACAGTGACCATGAATTGGGTACAGTACAGTGATCATGAATTGGGTAAAGTACAGTGACCATAGTGACCATGAATTGGGTAGAGTACGGTGACCATGAATTGGGTAAAGTGTTTGTGACCATGAATTGGGTAATGTACAGTGACCATGAATTGGGTAGAGTACAGTGACCGTGAAGTGGGTAAAGTACAGAAACCATGAATTGGGTAAAGTACAGTGACCATGAATTGGGTAAAGTATTTATGACCATGAATTGGGTAAAGTACAGTGACTATGAATTGGGTACAGTACAGTGACCATGAATTGGGTAGAGTACAGTTGAATTGGGTAAAGTACAGGGACCATGACTTGGGTGAAGTACAGAAACCATGAATTGGGTACAGTACAGTGACCATGAATTGGGTACTGTACAGTGACCATGAATTGAGTAAAATACAGTGACCATGAATTGGGTTGAGTACAGTGACCATAATTGAGTGAGGAAATACAGTGACCATGAATTGGGTAGAGTACAGTGACCATGAATTGGGTAGAGTACAAGTGATTGAGTAATAAGCACACATATATGTAACTCTAGAAATGAAATAAAGTAAATAAGTCCTGAGAGTCAGGTAACGTGGGGAAGAAGATAAGGATAAGACAGGGAAAGAGACACAGAATAAAGTTACATGTGTATGTGTATGTATTGATAGAAGCAAATAACACAAGCTTTTTTCCGAGTGTCCTCCTCGGCCTCGTCGGCCACTCGGAAAAAAGCTTGTGTTATTTGCTTCTATCAATACATACACATACACATGTAACTTTATTCTGTGTCTCTTTCCCTGTCTTATCCTTATCTTCTTCCCCACGTTACCTGACTCTCAGGACTTATTTACTTTATTTCATTTCTAGAGTTACATATATGTGTGCTTATTACTCAATCACTTGTCTGTGCAAAAATTGTCACTTCATTCATTTTGTTAACACCTCATTCAAGGGCTGCACCCCATTCACAACAGTCTTTGTCCTTTATTTTAGCTGACTATATACAGTTGGCATACTTCATTTCTTTTTAGTGTGGAAATTCACTAGAAGGGCTCACCATAGCCGAAAAATTCATGAACTTAAAATTCTCTGAAAGTACCACACCTAAGTAGTTCAGTAGCTACATAGTACATAGTTACCTGTACAGGATTCCCCTGATAGATGCGAGCACAATGTTGCAATCATAAGTACTGGTACTCTCTGTATCACATGCACATACATGAACAACTGTGGCATGTAAAATCATTGAGAAATGATAGTTTCAATTATTACAAATTGTGTATCAGCCCATGAGTAAATTGTAGAGCTTTTGCTGCTATGTCTGTACAAATTAAAGTTTTTGTTGTGGGGCTCATCACACCTGGCTTCCTCGTGTACAAACTCATATATTGTATACACTTACATATACATATGTGTACAGTATATAAAGTGCCATTGTGGTCTCTTTCACTCATCTTAGTAAGAGGTACTTTTCTTGTTGTTGTTGGGTTTTTTTACGTTCTTACATTCATAATGTATATTTTAGTTTTCTAATTAAGCATTCCTATAAAGGTTATTATTGAGACCTTTATCGAGTAGAGATAAGCAGTGTAACATCAACTGCTGTACTGTACTGTAGTGAAAACAGCATTGTGTTCCTGAAAGGAACACCAAAAATTGGTAACATGTGATTACTTTCCCTTCTTTGTTACAGGTTGGAGATGAAAGAGTGTCCAAGGAATTGCTGTGGACGTTTCCAGTGACAATTCAATCCTTGTTTGAAGGAAAATCTACTGGAGTATTGAGGACAATTAAACCTATCACTGACACTGTCATAATCCAACTCTTTAAAAGCGTCTTCATACTGAAAATTTACAGTATTTTATTTTTATGAAATAGTTCATTAGTATTTTGTCAATGGCATTGGGAATGGTATACTAGCTTACGAGCAGTCTGCATTAATTTCAGAATAAAGTTGACTAACTAACATACTCAAGGTTCCTTCAGTTAGTGACCTCTTAGTGCTGCCTTGAGTCGTCACGTTGATCGTACTGAAGTTGTATTTAATCTATGAACAAATATGGGTGGGGAAGGGAGGGGGGGGGGGAGGAGATGCGGAGGAGGCGAGTGAGATGCATGGACCCAGGAAAAGTTGTATGCTGCTCTCATTGTTGCTATACTCTAGATACATACACATGTAGATTGCTCCATGAACTTTTATGGAGTTGTGGTCTGTCGACTTAAAAATATGTGTCACACAGTATAACATTAGCTTCAACTTTTAGAATAAGCAGTCACGTCCAAAATTGAAGCCACACCCTTTGATTGTTGTGTGAACAAGTAGCTATTATTATTAAAAAACTACAGTTGCAAAATATTGATGTGTACCCACAGCTATTTTTCCAAGTGATCATGTACTTCAGCATGATTGAGGTGGGTCTGTTGGCTCAGAAATGGTCAGCCCAGCAGAAATGGTCAGTCCCGCAGCAATGGTCAATGGTCTTCCATTTGTGCATGCGCGAGTGCTTAAGGTTCAACGTTTGTTTGATTGGCCGCGCTCTATAGGTCAAAGGTGAGGGTCAGCCATTCTGCACATAACGTCGTCCGAAAGAAATAATGGTGGGAGAAGACTAAGAGGCTTGACGAGCTACAGTGGTCTGTCATATTGATTAGGTAAGCTCAGGCGTTAGATACTGCATGACTTAATGTGGCGGTGGTGTAGGGTGGGTTAACGTGAAATAGCTATATTATATATACTCTATTTTGAATGAGTTGCATAAGTGTTAGTCGTGTAGGTTTAAACTAACATTTTAGTTAAGTTAAATTCAAGTGTTGTACATTAAGGCAGTCAATAGTCCAGAGTAACCTTACAAATATTCTGTGGAATACACAATTGAAGCCTGTTGTTGAATACTTGTGCTAGCCATTAGTATTTGTAGTAGTCACACGACAGATCAGCGGTGTTGGAAGATGTTTAGTAAAGGGGGCGCTCCAAGGGCATGTTTTTTTTTTGGATTGGGGGTTTAAAAGTGTGAATGTGAGAAATTTCCTTGTTAGATTATGTCCACAATTTTGGTGGCCCAAAGCCCGGGGGGGCTTTAGTCTGGCGTCGCCGATTCTTTTCCTTCTATTATTATTATGCATGGGCGAAGGAAAAGGGTCTGGTGAAGCTAACTTATACTACTTGTGCAACCACACACGCAGCTATAGCTGCGTGCCAATCAGATTGCTTGAAATAGTCACGTGCCTTTAGGGAAAAGTCTGCGTGGCACGCCTTCTTCTTGATGATACGGATGGAACGGATAGTGAAATCAGCGTTTTTGAGACTTGGGATACCCACCCTAGTCTGGCGTCGCCGACCCTTTTCCTTCTATTATTATTATGCGTGGGCGAAGGAAAAGGGTCTGGTGAAGCTAACGTATACTACTTGTGCAACTGCATACGCGTAACAGAATGACGTCAGTACGCAATAATTTGCACGCGAGTATTATAAAGCTAAGTTACGGGTGTGCTATCCAGCATTGCCATGGCTTCTTTTCTACCAACAGTTTGTGTTGCTTGTGGTGGTCCAGCTAAATCTGGTTGTAGACACCTCCCCCTTCCTACGCCACTGCTGATATCAATCACGGTGGCGTTGCCCCTATAGCCTCCTCTACACACTGCCCAGATTGTGTCACAAATAATATTTTAGCTATTATATTCTATCGGTTATTATGACTATGTGAATAAAACACTCAGGTTTACTGGACTGACTGGCAAGTTGAAGGTCTTGCCGTAGTTGACTTCAGACAAGCTGGCTCATAATCAACCTGCGAGGCAACAATTACTGGCAAGTGTTTGTTCTTGACAAAGTCCTCAGTATAGACTGAATCAAGTAAGTCTCAAGTTGTGGTATATGTAGTCTCATTTGAGTGTTTAAAATATTTTATGATGACCCAGTGCATACCTGATTTAGGTGATATTTGTGACCTTCCAGTTGTTGCTGTGTGGTGTGCAGGGGTAGGGGAGGGGAGACAATGGACAGGATATGACCTTGGAATGGGAAGTGATAGGGGGCTAGTTTCATTAAAAGTCCAGGTGGAGGAGATGGGGCAAGAGTGATATGCATCTGAATAAGTGAAGGATGTGGACTCTTGTCACATGGTAATAGACACATGTATCAGCTGGTGATGTTTGTGTGTTCTATTGGAACTGTAGTTCCTTGGACTTTCTAAGCCTAGGACAGAGAGCTTGTAGGTTGTGGTTTATTCTTTTATCACTTGCATTCATCAGTGATGTCCACCAGTTGTATTACTATTTTCTTTCATGATTAGTTCTCATGTAGCCACAAAATATTTGATGATAGACATTAGGAGCACTCTAGTTCTGCAACATTTACAATCTAGTTGCATAGCTTCTTAAGGGTGCTGCGCGCACTCGCCACAAATAACCACAAAAATCCGCCATGCTCGCAATAGTAAAAACAACCGCTAACTTAGCTTGCGCGGGTAATTCAAAGCTTCCTGCCTACCAATTGATAAAACTAATCGAGGCCCCGCCCCCGCTATAAGTTGTAAAGTATGGCGGGTGATTCGTGCCAAAATTAGACGCTCGCGTTACGCCGGCTACGACCATGAGATGCATGTTAAAAGACCATGACATGCAAGCTAACCGAGCGTGAGATGCAAGCTACTAGCCTGAGATGAAAGCTACTAGCCTGAGATGAAAGCTACTAGCCTGAGATGAAAGCTACTAGCCTGAGATGAAAGCTACTAGCCTGAGATGAAAGCTACTAGCCTGAGATGAAAGCTACTAGCCTGAGATGAAAGCTACTAGCCTGAGATGAAAGCTACTAGCCTGAGATGAAAGCTACTAGCCTGAGAATGAAAGCTACTAGCCTGAGATGAAAGCTACTAGCCTGAGATGAAAGCTACTAGCCTGAGATGAAAGCTACTAGCCTGAGATGAAAGCTACTAGCCTGAGATGAAAGCTACTAGCCTGAGATGAAAGCTACTAGCCTGAGATGAAAGCTACTAGCCTGAGATGAAAGCTAATGGCGTGAGATGAAAGTTACTAGCTTTGAGAGTCGAATTTGAAGAGTGAGATTTAAGTTTGGGGCGCTAGATGCAGGCTTTATCTATGCTTTAGCTAACTAGCTATAAACACGAGGTGCAAGTTGGGAAGACTGGACTAGCTTCTCCAAGTTTGTCGTTGTTGTTTCTGTTGATACATCAAGAATGGCTACAAGGAATATTCAAGGAGTTTCTGGAGAAATTTGTGGTACCATATATCAGTTAGTAACACAATAATGATGAATCCAAAGATCCCTGTGACCTAGACTTTTTAATTTTCAAGCTACACCAGTTTTACAGAATTTTGTGTGCCTCAGACATTGAGGATAATGTACTAGAAAGTGTAAGTCAGTGCCTTTCACAACTTCAAGAATTGCAAAGGAGCCAACCAGAAGTTGTCAGATATTTACCAGAACTTTTATGTGGAGGGCGTGGCAGACCAAAATTTCATGTATCCTCTGAGCAACTGGAACATTTATTAAAGATTGGATTGAATTGTTCTTCAATTGCATCATTACTTGGTGTGTCACTTCGTACTGTTCGCCGTCGAATGTCTGAGTTTGGGTTGTCAGTCAGAGAATATTACACCAACATCAATGATTCACAACTAGATTTCATTGTGGAAGGAGTCAAATTGTCATTTCCCAATTATGGCTATCGAATGTTACGAGGACATCTTCGGGGTCTCGGTATCATTCTAACCCAGCAAAGGGTAAGAGAGTCCTTGAATAGAGTCGATCCATGTGGAAGTGCTGTTAGGTGGGCTTCTTCTATTCAGAGGAGGATATATCATGTGGAAGGTCCATTGTCACTTTGGCACATTGATGGGAACCACAAACTTATAAGGTAGCTACAACAATTTTATTTAAAGCTTTTAATTTTAAAACTTTGGAAAGCACAGAGCAAGTTAAATTTCTACTGAAACCCAAGTGATACATTAAGTATACATGTTTTTATGTACAATTGCACTACATGGCCCTAGCTATTGGTACAAATTCTTATTGGGTGTACCGTGGCTAATAATTTCGCTAGCTAACTTTTTTCCCATTGCTGTTTTTTTATTTTTATCTCTCTTTGTTCTATCTGATTTGCCTTTTTTAAGCTAATACTTTGAAAGTAAAAATTGTGTTGTTACTAAAAGCTGTTCAAACGATGACTGCAGTTGAGCACATATGTGACAGTACTTGGGAAAAGGGACCAATTACGTAAAATCAAAAATGTACAGTAGAGCCCAAACACAGACAAAAATTTTTTTGTTGTTGTTTTCTTTTTATTCGCCCATAGGTATCTCCTACCCTTTAGCTACACTGACACCAAATTTGAGTGGCTGAAACCGTTGTTTAAACACAGTCACCTTTTACTCTCTATTTTGACCTTCCGTGCGTGCACGGAAATCCAACCCGCGAGTAATTGAAAATCGTGGGCGAATTCAATTTGTTGCCTAGCAACAAATTATCCCTACCTGGATAATCGCGGGTAAATTCTTACAAGTTTTTGTTATAGCATTGCGGCAACAGAATAGAAATAATAAATGTGAATAATCAAGCTATATAGGTTGATGTTGCTTTATGGAGTCTTGTAGTTGGAGTCTGCAGACCTGGAGACTCCTGGGACTATTTTTGTGAACACACTGGAAGAATCAGCAAGTCTCTGACTGGACAAAGGTTTCAGTGATGATGAGGACTTCTGTCACACTGCAACAAGAGAAGGCAATACATTTTGAAAGTCCATCATTTTTGTTCATTGATTTAAAGAGATTCCTATTGTTCATTTGTTCCAAAACAGGCAACAAGCTGGCTGCAAGACAAATATAATCCTAAACTTAGCTAGCCAGTGAACTAACAAACCAAGCTAGTTGATCATTTCTGAAAGAGTGACTGTATTAAGGTTACCATGACTTACTGTAACTATCAAACTGTTGGAAACAGAAAAAAAGAAGCACAAAATGGCCTGTAAAACTATGTCTATATGCATCTAGTGCTATTTAAAGCCATACCTGTCCAGTACTCTTACACAATGTACGGTCTAAACTGAGTAAGGCCTCCCCCATCAATGAAGTAAGCGGCCCCAACTATAACTTACTGCCTTTCAGCTGATCGCCACCATTTTTTTTCCAAGCATAAGACAGTCTTACGTAACCCGGACTTCCGGTTAGATTACGGAATTCAACGTTAACTCCGCGAGCAATTGAATAAGAAGTTTTAATTGCAGTTTTCTCGAAATAACTGTGCTCAAGTTGGTCAGATTGCCGCTCGTATATTTAGTGAACCAAGCAGCGCCTGCCTATAAACTTGGTATCAAAATACTCCATAAGAAGTGCTCTACACAGTGATATGAATAACTCATTTTTCAATTTTTAACGCAATTGGTCCCTTTTCCCAAGTACTGTCACATATACTGGGCAATATAGAAATTATTTTTCAATTAGCTTACACTCAATTATCATAAATTGAAAATGTAGCTAGCTGGCTAAGTGGCTTTGAAACCTACTAATATATAGCACCAAACAGGGTTCCATCATAATGTAGTAGCTACATGCTAGGTTTCTGTTTTTTGTTTGTTAGAATTAATTCAGTTTTGCTCAATTATCATTATTATTATTATTTATTTTTTATTTATTTTTATAGCTAGGCATTCATTTGAAAATATAGTTAAGGAAAAGTAGTTATTAACTAATTGCCAATAGTGGCTACACTTGAATTTCATGAATATAAAATGATCTAATGGCTAGCTATTTGTGTGGGGTGTTTTATTCTGTTCTCATTTATTTATTTATTTATTTAACCCCTTACTTTGTGCTCTTCTCACCCTCTGCTCCTGTTGCAACCATTTTTTAAAAGGTTCAATAACTTAATTCACAACTTTCAGCTCATGCTACTTATTCATTTGTTAGATGGCGGCAGGTAATTCACGGAGGAGTGGATGGATATTCAAGAGTTCCGGTGTATCTTCACTGCTCAGGGAACAATAAAGCCAGCACTGTTCTTCAGCAATTTTTAACAGGTGTTACAAGTTATGGCTTGCCGTCTCGTGTTCGTAGTGACAAAGGCGGAGAAAACACTGCTGTTTCAGAATTTATGCTATCACACCCAATGAGAGGAGCAGGAAGAGGCTCAGTGATAGTTGGAAAGAGCGTTCATAACCAAAGGATTGAACGCTTGTGGAAAGATGTATTTGAAGGTGTTTTACTCTTGTACTACAACTTATTCTATTATTTAGAGAGCATAGAAATGCTGGATCCTTCTGATAATGTTAGTTTATTTTGTTTGCATTTTGTTTTTATTCCACGCATTAATCAAAGCTTGAAGGAGTGGAGAGAAGCGTGGATCTGTCATCCACTGTCTTCAGTGAATGGGAAAACTCCACTGCAGCTTTTTTATACTGGACTGCTGAAATTCAGTAGCACATCACAAACATGCATTGCTCAAGAGTTATTTGAAGATTTGCCACCTGTAAGTTTATTAGATTATGAGCTTAGCATTTTGGACTTGTGGTCTATTAACTAGAATCTAACCAGCTAATGGAAATTTATACTGTATTTCAATGTTCATAATTGTGTGCAATTATAGAATTACTTCTGTATACTGTACAGGAGGAGGTAGAGACATTTGGAATAGACTGGGATGAGCTCTTAAACTTTAAAAATATTATAATCCTCTGGAAGGTTTCTTGGTAGCCTGAAAATCATGCTGCACGTAGACACTGTTGGCACCATTAAATCTGAATCAAATTGAATGGTTTTTTCAGCATGTGGAAATCCAAGTGGTGGAATGCAGTCACACCCCAGTGAGAAAAATGAAGATGTCCTTCAAACTAGCCATGCCTTCTATACCATCTGCAATAATAATGATAATAATGATGATGATGATAATAATAATAATAATAATAATAATAATAATAATAATAATACTTGTAATATTTATACTATAATACTTGTAATATTAATAATAACAACAAACTCCAAGATAATGTGGTAGCTAATATAGAACAACAGGTTGGGCATACTTCACTATTTACCACCGCCACTAACTCGAATAGAAAAACTGCACCCGCAAAAGAATTCAAACGGTAAACAATTCAATTTCTAGGGTGATACGGGTACTGATCGCTAAACCAGAGGATTCTGTTTAGTGCAATTTGGAACGGGGTCGACCACATAAATAACACAAAAACGCGAGGGTCAAAGTACAAAATGACATACGTACGTCCATATATATAAATAAACTAGTGGTGTGCTTGAGCACAAATGGCGAGCGAGCCTGATAGTTAGGTAACATAAAATGTTACTAGCTTACTTCATGCAAACACTATAATAGCAGTTATGACATTTGATTTCAGCAAACTAATACAAAATCACTCTCTTACCTGATTAATGGTAACCTTTGTAGTAGCAAACATCAACTATTCTGATAATCTCAATCACCAGTAACTCTTGAACAAGCTCTCAGCTACGATAAAAAATAAACCAGTGTTATTATTTGTAATTTTAGCCAACAAATATCGAATTACTACTTACATCATTCTTGAGTATTGATAACTTCTGTAGTATCAAATTGAAGTTACTTTGACCATCTGAATTACCTTGAATTCTTGACAACAAGCTCTCACCTACAAAAACAAAAGACAATCAATTTTAGCACACAAATACAAAATTACTTTCTTACCTCATTTTCTTGAGCAGTGGTAACTTTTGTAGTACCAAATTTGATCCAATCTGACTATTTGAATTTACCAGTCACTGTTGACTAGCTCTTAGCTACAAAAAAGAAAGGCCAGAGTTAATTTTGCATATTTAGCTAACAAATATGGAATTGCGTACTTATCTCAGCTTCCCTTGAGAAGTAGTAGCTTCCATAGCATTAATACTACGGCATTCTGACTACCAACGGCTCTTGACAACCAACAACCGGCACTCCGTATCCCCCCATAAAACGGCGAAGTTTTGAAATTAAGTCTGGAAAAGGGTCTTCAATGCCATAGTAACCTGTCGAATCAACTTTTTGTGTCTTGAAAACAAGCGTTTTAGCAGGAATTTTCTCATACTTTGGAGCTTAAGTATAAAGTAAGGTTTGCTTAATGCTGTAGTTTCAGAATAAACTGGAGTCAAGCCTAAATAGTCGTGCTTTTAGGAGAAAAAAGTTCCACGCGCGCGCGTTTAAAGAGTATACGTACCATCCATACATACATACATATATATTATGTGACAGTACTTGGGAAAAGGGACCAATTACGTAAAATCAAAAATGTACAGTAGAGCCCAAACACCGACAAAATAAAAATTTTTTTGTTTTCTTTTTATTGGCCCACTGGTATCTTCTACCCTTTAGCTACACTGACACCAAATTTGAGTGGCTGAAACCATTGTTAAAGGTCCGAGCGCCCCGTTTAAACACAGTCACCTTTTACTCTCTATTTTGACCTTCCGTGCGTGCACGGAAATCCAACCCGCGAGTAATTGAAAATCGTGGGCGAATTCAATTTGTTGCCTAGCAACAAATTACCCCTACCTCGGATAATCGCGGGTAAATTCTTATAAGTTTTTGTTATAGCATTGCAGCAACAGAATAGAAATAATAATGTGAATAATCAAGCTATATAGGTTGATGTTGCTATTTATGGAGTCTTGTAGTTGAAGTCTGCAGACCTACACAGTGGTATGAATAACTCATTTTTCAATTTTTAACGCAATTGGTCCCTTTTCCCAAGTACTGTCACATATATATAACATATACCCGATTTTGCATTATCCACCCCTAATACTGTCTCGCTCGCTTCGCTCGCTCGCCAATAAATAAACAAACATCCCCGATTTTCGATTGTGTTACCCCTGTAAGTGTCTCGCTCGCTACGCTCGCTCGCCAATTATTTCACTTATTCATTCACTTATTCATTCACTTATTGATTCACCCGTTGTAGTTATCATTTTCTTTCATATTTCGTCGATGTTCGTCAATCGTCGATGTTCGTCGATGTTCGTGTTTCCAAGTCATATTTTGTTTCTTTATCTTCGTTCTTTCAGTTGTTGTATTTCCTGCCTAGTTTAAAGATTAAACTCTTTATACACCTTAAAAGTTAACCCTCCAGGTGATTGGGCAGCCCCAGCAACTTTGGTGGCAGCCTACTCGCAAGTATTCAGTTAACCCTGAAAAGCTTGGATCCTGTGGCCTTCAGTTAACCCTGACTGACCAGCTTCCTCACAATTTATGTCAAGCAATAGCTGAATATTTCTCAGTGAGAAGAGGTAAATGGTAGACAGAGCCACTAAGAAATGTGAGTTAATGATCAAGGATGTTCTACACATACAGAAGACATCAGAAAAACTGTTTAGAGTTTCCTGGATGCTAGTTGTCTAGTTGCCTTCAGGATATTAAAAACAATAAGCATGCCACCAGTAGTCATGCTGTTTATACTGAGCCTAATCACCACAGAGAATTCAACCTCATCCACCCCCTGAGGAGGACTTCAGCAACTTTTAAATGGCTCTGTCTACCATTTACCTCTTCTCACTGAGAGGTCTTCAGCTATATTGCTTGACATAAATCATCCAATTAAATAGGAACAGGTAAGAGTTGAAATCTATATTACTCAATTAGTAGCAATATTATTAGTTTGGGCTTGATGCTAGCTTTAAAATTATATGACCTGTGAGTTAGCCATGTGTACAGATAGCAAAACCATAAAAAGTTATTTGATTACCTGTCCAAACTGACACAATAACACTTATATTTAACACAGCTAAAAGTTATAGCTGAAGCAATTAAAATTGAAGTTTTTTCTGAGAATACTGTCATTCAGTAAATGCTTATTAGTAACTATTGAAGTTTTTTCTGTACGCACAGCTATTATTAAGATATAAAAGAGTGCATTTTTCTGCAGAAACATTTGACAAGGAGTTCTTCAACAAATGTTACCTCAACCAAGCCGTGCGCAACAGTATTTACTTGAAAATACATTGTCCACTAGACTACTGCGAAGGTAAGTCTGTGTAGGTGCATGTCCAGTTGTGTCAAAGCATTGTGTGTTACAACTACTACTTAGCTAAAGAATATCAAAATAACGTGTATTGTTTTGTTGTTGTTGTTTTTTCCTTCAATTCAAGCAGTTGCAGAGAGTTGTTACTATGGCACTGAAATCCCTTTACCCTGTATGCTAAATTTAAAAACTGGACCTTATCAGTAGCTTCAGTGTTAGAAGTCAAGCATTCATATAAAAATAGTATAGTCTTTAGGCTCGCTCGCCATTTGTGCTCAAGCACACCACTAGTGATAATAGTTATTGATGGCTGTTTCTTGACACCAGGGAGAAACAGGTAAACCTAATTGGCGAGCGAGCGTAGCGAGCGAGACACTTACAGGGGTAACACAATTGAAAATCGGGGATGTTTGTTTATTGGCGAGCGAGCGAAGCGAGCGAGACAGTATTAGGGGTGGATAATGCAAAATCGGGTATATGTTATATATATGTATGTATGTATGGATGGTACGTATGCTCTTAAAACGCGCGCGGAGAACTTTTTTCTCCTAAAAACACGGCTATTTAGGCTTGACTCCAGTTTATTCTGAAACTACAGCATTAAGCAAACCTTACTTTATACTTAAGCTCCAAAGTATGAGAAAATTCCTGCTAAAACGCTTGTTTTCTGACACAAAAAGTTGATTCGACAGGTTACTATGGCATTGAAGACCCTTTTCCAGACTTAATTTCAAAACTTCCCCGTTTTATGGGGGATACGAGAGTGCCGGTTGTTGGTTGTCAAGAGCCGTTGGTAGTCAGAATGCCGTAGTATTAATGCTATGGAAGCTACTACTTCTCGAGGGAAGCTGAGATAAGTACGCAATTCCATATTTGTTAGCTAAATATGCAAATTTAACTCTGGCCTTTCTTTTTTGTAGTTAAGAGCTTGTTCAGTGACTGGTAAATTCAAATAGTCAGATTGGCTCAAATTTGGTACTACAAAAGTTACCACTGCTCAAGAAAATGAGGTAAGAAAGTAATTTTGTATTTGTGTGCTAAAATTGATTGTCTTTTGTTTTTGTAGGTGAGAGCTTGTCAAGAATTCAAGGTAATTCAGATGGTCAAGTAACTCATTTCATACTACAGAAGTGATCAACTACTCAAGAATGATGTAAGTAGTAATTTCATATTGTTGGCTAAAATTACAAATAATAACACTGGTTTATTTTTTATCGTAGCTGAGAGCTTGTTCAAGCGTTACTGGTGATTGAGATTATCAGAATGGAAGATGTTTGATACTACAAAAGTTACCATTAATCAGGTAAGAGAGTGATTTTGTATTTGTTTGTGATGAAATCAATGTCATAACTGCATATAATGTTTGCATGAACGGAAAAAAAGTAACATTTTATGTTACCTAACTATCAGGCTCGCTCGCCATTTGTGCTCAAGCACACCACTAGTTTAATGTTTGGACGTATGTATGTCATTTTGACTTTTGACCCTCCGTATTTTTGTGTTCACTCCGCGTTCGACCCCGTCCCAAACTTCACTAAACAGAATCCTCCGGTTTAGCGACCATTACCCGTATCACCTTAGAAATTGAATTGTTTACTGCTTTGAATTCATTTGCGGGTGCAGTTAAAACACAAAACCTTATGGGAGCTCCATTTCTATTCGAGTTAGTCGCTATTTGTCACAGTTATAAGCCCTACTCAACAGTATTTACTTGTAAATTCATTGTCCACTAGACGAACCACGAAGGTAAGTCTTGCGTAGGTATGTTCAGTTGTGTGAAAGTATTGTGCGTTACAACTACCATTAAGAATGTCACAAAGAAAACTTTAAATAACGTGACTTGATTTTGTTGCTTCTTTTTCAATTCAAACAGTTTCGGGGAGCGGTTACTATGGCATTGAATCCCCTTTACCGCCATACGTAATTAAAAAACTCGACTGTATTTTAGTAGCAGCTTGAGTGTTACTTGTTAAAATCAATCATTTAACAATAGTGTAGTTTAAGGCTCGCTCGCCATTTGTGCTTAAGCACACCACTAGTTAGAAATAATAATAATATAACACAGTGTAATAGTTCAAGTTCTAATAATGTAGTGACTGTTTCACTACATAAATCATCCAATTAAATAGGAACAGGTAAGAGTTGTAGACAGAGCCACTAAGCACCGTGAGTGAAAAATCAAGGAAGCTCTACACACACAGATGTTATAAAACACAATACGCTCAATAGAGACATATGCTTAGAGCTTTATGAAGGCTGGCTGTCATGTTTCATGCAAGCACCCTCAGGATATATTATACAGGAAGGTGCCACCAGTGTAATCTTGCTGTTTATATTGTGTTTAGAATAGCTAGTTTCATGGCACACCCCAACTTTTAGTAGCTGCCTCCACCCATACAACTATACTTTTTTTCTAGGGAATGAGAAAACAACAACAATAACATAAGCAGTAGTATTGTTGTGTGTTTTAATAAACAATTTTTGAGATAGGAAGAAAGTAATTTTAGAGCATAATTATTAAGAATCTTCTTATGATTGCTTCATTATGGAATTAGTACTCACCGCTGCTGGGTGGGATAGACTTAACTAGCTCATCACACTATTTTCATGCTGAAGAACATCATTTGTGTATGATAATACTTTTTTTTTTTTTTTTGCAAATCTATTTTTAGAACAACCTGTTAGCTAGCTCTAAAAACATGATCATGCATCTCTCAGCTGGAATAAATCCTCAAGGAGGTTGTCATCTCATAATGTAAATGACATAATTACCCAATATACCAGCAATCACACTAATTGGTAATTCTAGGGGATACAAAAAAATAAATTTTCAATTGATAGTTGCTTTAGCCACGCCCACTTCCTTGTGCTGTACATCAAATGCAGTGTAGTAAGACTTTATGAAGAGATTTCCCAGGATCCACTGAAATGGTCGTGAAGCAGCTGTAGCATCATCCATTCCCCAGAACCCACTGAAGCCAAGAGTACTGTTAGGTACCTGAGGAATACATACTGTGATTAAAAATTAGTAAATTGTGTCATAATGTATCTGTCATTAATGGATTGTATCACTTATATAAACATATATATACATGGTTTTCAATTGAACATTCCTAATTACCATCACTAGATTGCCAATAATACAGGAATGTGTTTCATCACTAATTGTGAGCGAGCGAAATACCCAATGACTATCTGACAGAATAAATTAAAGTCAGCACATCTGCTATATGCTATATGTTATTAAACTGGTTGACAAATGGAAATGAAAGTTCAAGTGTTTTGGTGTGCCACAAGACTACATTACTTTGTAAAGCTCAAAGTATTTACTGAATGACAGTATTCTATCACATGAGACACTAATAAGTATTTACTGAATGACAGTATTCTATCACATGAGATACTAATAAGTATTTACTGAATGACAGTATTCTATCACATGAGACACTAATAAGTATTTACTGAATGACAGTATTCTATCACATGAGACACTAATAAGTATTGACTGAATTATTCTACACATGAGATGACAGTATTCTATCACATGAGACACTAATAAGTATTTACTGAATGACAGTATTCTATCACATGAGATACTAATAAGTATTTACTGAATGACAGTATTCTATCACATGAGACACTAATAAGTATTTACTGAATGACAGTATTCTATCACATGAGACACTAATAAGTATTTACTGAATGACAGTATTCTATCACATGAGACACTAATAAGTATTTACTGAATGACAGTATTCTATCACATGAGATACTAATAAGTATTTACTGAATGACAGTATTCTATCACATGAGACACTAATAAGTATTTACTGAATGACAGTATTCTATCACATGAGACACTAATAAGTATTTACTGAATGACAGTATTCTATCACATGAGACACTAATAAGTATTTACTGAATGACAGTATTCTATCACATGAGACACTAATAAGTATTTACTGAATGACAGTATTCTATCACATGAGACACTAATAACTATTTACTGAATGACAGTATTCTATCACATGAGACACTAATAAGTATTTACTGAATGACAGTATTCTATCACATGAGACACTAATAAGTATTTACTGAATGACAGTATTCTATCACATGAGACACTAATAAGTATTTACTGAATGACAGTATTCTATCACATGAGACACTAATAAGTATTTACTGAATGACAGTATTCTATCACATGAGACACTAATAAGTATTTACTGAATGACAGTATTCTATCACATGAGACACTAATAAGTATTTACTGAATGACAGTATTCTATCACATGAGACACTAATAAGTATTTACTGAATGACAGTATTCTATCACATGAGACACTAATAACTATTTACTGAATGACAGTATTCTATCACATGAGATACTAATAAGTATTTACTGAATGACAGTATTCTATCACATGAGACACTAATAAGTATTTACTGAATGACAGTATTCTATCACATGAGACACTAATAAGTATTTACTGAATGACAGTATTCTATCACATGAGACACTAATAAGTATTTACTGAATGACAGTATTCTATCACATGAGACACTAATAAGTATTTACTGAATGACAGTATTCTAACTGTTGAATAACCAAGTTTTTAAAATTTCAGCTTATAACAATAATAGTTTTGCTCTATTTATGAATATAAATTTTAACTTTTCTTGCTGGGGCTTTTTAAATTGGCCGGCTTCTATCTCTGGGATTGTTTTATAGGTATTTCAAGGGTTTTTTATGGGCATAAACATTTAGAACAAACCCTTATACACACCTGGGACTAATCCATACTTTCTAAAGTGGTTTAGGAGCTTGATACTCAGCAATACGATTTTTACGACTTTAGGACTTCATGGAATTCTCTGGCTTTAGTATTGACCTTGTCTAAAATAGCCACAAGAACATTTCGACTTTCTGACATGCACGCTACACAAAACACTTAGTGCACATATTTTGGAGAGCAGACATACTTACAGAATCGCACCTCCAGCAGCAGAGACTTCCCAATACCAGACAAAAGAAGTTAAGCACTGGAACTACAGAATGCTAGCAACAAATCTGAATTGGGCGCGGTAAAATTTGTATGCTCACGTGAGCGCGCGTGATTCTAAATGGCAGCTAAATGATTGAATGCGTAGCCATATACAAGCACTTACCTTAGTCTGCCATTTCTCTCGTTTGCTAAAAAACTAAGCTGAAATAAAAAAAGTGGCAAATTAAATCATCATCTTGTCAAATTCCTCTTCATAAAAAGTCCGCAATCTTCAAGATCCGCTGTTGATAGAGTTAATGAATGAATGAATGACAAACAGACTACTGCAACCCTCACGCAAGTGCATGCTGAGGATTAATGATCGCGTTTTCTATCTATGGACAAACATACTAATATAATGCGTGCTGAGGGTTAATTAGCGCACTATCGATCCAGGTAAACAGATCATTAAATCAACTCGACGATGTCTTGACAACAGCGCTGTAGCTGTGCAAGTAGAAGAGCACCAAGTTCCAGAGTGGAATTAAGAGCTTTTTGATGGGTGCCCTTTTCTTTTTGGCCTCAACTAATGCTGTGTGTATTAGACCTGAGGTGTCAACTTGGCAAAGGTACATATCATACCAGCATAGCTCATTCCAAGGAATCTAAGAATCCATGCATTTGTTGATATACTATATTCACTTCCTTAGATAATGACACATTGGAATATGTTTGTCCTGAGCAGGACCAATTCATGTCTTCATTTAAGCCATTAGTTTCGCAAAGCCACTGGGACTTCTTCATCCCACTCAACACTTTCCACCTATGTTAGAGTGAGAGAGAGTAGTACTGCATTCAGAAATAAGGCTGTTAGTGTCATCATAACAATTGTTCATAATAGATTGTCTTGCATCAGCAGGCATACCAACCAGTACAGCAACCATTGCAGTCATTTCAGCACAATATGCATGCACATCATGAATGGTTTCTATGGATAATGGAATTTCCCTGTAAATGACCTCAAATTTGTGTTTCCACAGATTGAAAAATTGCATTAAGGATTTTGAGCCATCAGGTCTAAACTTCAGTGGAAACAACAAGAGACAATCAGTGAAAGAATAACCTCCAGTGTGAAGCAAAATAGTTTTCATGGAAGCAAAAGTAGTTTCTGTATTGATATTATTGTAATAAGCTTTGCTGAAGGCACCTGTCAGCAATGGTGTAAGGTACAGGTTCCAATCATTAGGATGAATATTAAAGGTATTCATATTATGTTCAAACCTTTGTAAAAAGTCAAAGATGTCATCATCTGTTGTCATGCTACCAATAGAGTTAAGTACAGTTTGGTTCAGCTTCTTGTCAGATTGATGTGAAGAGTCTGATGGGGGTGAGGATGAATGAGATCTGTTAATACGGGTATCAATTTTGCTGTTTAAAATGCCAATGGCATTGTTCTGGTCAGACATCATTTTCTGGTACAACAAAAGTTGTGGGTCTATGCTCATTGATTTAGCTTTGTCAATTAATTATTGTGCCTCTGATATGTCAGAAAATGTGGCTGATGCTGATGCATCATGAGGGGTTGCTGATTGAGGTTTGGATTTAGGTTGTGGACCTTGATCAAAAATGGTAAAATCATCATGTGAAATGGGAGGATTATAACTGATAGTGGAATCTGATATATCTGAAGCATTAGATGGGGGTAGTTGAGAGTTGGGTAAATGAGGTTGGGGTGGTTACAGTGGGTGAAACTCTGGGTGCTAAACTTTTAAATGATTTGCCCTTTTTTCCTCTGCCCGTCATGATGTAGGGTAATGAGAAAAAAATTATAACCAGTGCTAGACCAAAATAGATAGGAATCACAAAACAGACTGAATACAACTTGCTTGCTTGTTGCAGCTGAAAAGAGAGAGAATAAGATGTCCTTCTTTGAAGGTTTGATAAGACTGGAACAATGAGAGTTTCTTCAAAATGAGTTCAGTATACTTCCTTGTAGAAATGTAGTTTCTTCCAATCCAAGGTTTCAAACTTGAGAATGGAGAAGCAGTAGATAGGGGTCCTCCTTCTTTATGAAGTTGAAGAGTCAGGGAAAGTGTCTTCCTTCTTGTGAAGTTTGAAGAGGTAGAAATCTTCCTTCTTGAAGAAATTGAAGATAGGAATAAAACAAAGTCAAAGTAAGGAAAGTAGCTTGTGATGGTGTGAGTCGCTGAATCCACTACTCAAATTCTGATAAGAACTCGAGCACCGTCTGCCACCATGTGTGGTAAAATGCAACTCTGGGTTGAGAAGGCTGCCACCAGTTCTTGCTGTTCAAATGCTTTAGTATCCTAAGCTGATTAAAGCTTTACACAGAACCTCCCATACAATGGCTAAATTGATTAAGAAGTTAAATGTAATTCGGAAAATACTTCAGCACGAGAGAAAACAAGACAAAAGAGAACAGATGCAAGAGTGTTCCTTTTATAGAACAGGGTCCTGCACAAGCTTAATGGAATGACAAATAAGTGTGTGCTGTGCAAATGGGTTCAGAACATTACATTAATGGAATAGTGCTAATGAGTAGACCATTCATTAATGGAACAGTATTAATGAGTTCAGATGTTCTGATAAGTAACGATTATTAGGAAATAAGTGTTCAGTGCTGTGGTGCAATTATGTGGGGGTACTCCACCACACCCACTATTCAATACCTAAACTGAAGCCAAACTTTCTGTAGGTGCATGAGTTAATGAGTGAGAACTAACATGTTGTCGGAAGTAATCCAAAGACTGGCTTTTTCTCATCCACTCATTCTATACATACATAGACACTCAATTAGCTATAAAATGCGAATATAAAACACCAGCAGAGTGAAGTTAGCCATTCATTGGAGGGACTTGTCTTGTCTCTGAGATGATGCGTGTGTCGGCATTAGAATGATATTGCATCAAGACACATGATACAATTTGAAGGTGAAGTCTGACTCATCTTGTCTCTATGATGACGTGTCTGTCACCATTAGAATGAGATTGCATCAACTTGAAGGAAAGTTAAGACACTGCTACTTCTTTGAGACCTGAAAACTTCGTTAAAATTGTCAATCTCGAGAAGGCTATTGAATGTACATGTGACCATCTGTCCATTACTAAGGATACTGCATCTATATCAAGACGTTCCATTGATATCTTCTCAACAACTTGTGTTCCTCTTGTATATCAATCAGGCCAGAACCTGAAGGAGCAGATTGGCTGCTAGTCTGACAAAATTATGATTGATCAATAACTTGGATTTCTTTCTGTATAAGCATGAGAAATGACAGGGTTGTTCCTAGTTAAGTGCACAACTGATCTATCATTTGCTATCAGGAATATCTGCAGGACAAACCCCTCGCAACTAGATAGATAGATCTATGATTTCTTCATGTGTGTTTAGGTTGTGAATCAGACGTTGTTGAGTTAGTTCTAATTTTGTATTGAACTGGTTCATCACTGTAGCTGAACTCATCACAGCTTGCACATGCTCAGTATGACATGCATATTTTTGAGGAGTATTTTCTTGGTTCTATAAGGAAACAACTGGATCTGTCTCTCGAGTCTTGTCTGTTTCATCCTTGGTTCCATCAGACAGGACGAAAACTGGTCAATTCTATTGTAAGATCTCTTCTTTCTCCAGCACAAGAAGCTTCTGCAGTCGTCATCAATATGGTCTTCAATCTCATGAGATCCACTCGTGTTGCCAGTGATTGTTGGCCTTTTATCTGCTTTTCTCAGAATATTTCATTTAAAGTGAAGTATCTCTCTGCCGTATTCTTTTGCTGTTCTTTGAAGAGGACTAGCCAATGAATTGGACCACTTTGAATATTTTCCTAGTGTGACGAAATACCTGTGATGTGTTCTTCCAGACATAAGGAGGTGTGGCCAATTGCTATTTCAATATCAACATTTGATGGATGCTCATGCTGTGAGGAGACATGCTGTGGTGAAGTATTACCCTTTCCATGAATATTTTAAACCTTTTCTTGCTTTTCTTTCCTCTTGTGCAATCATATGTGCTTCAGAAAACTCTTCCGGCTCATGGGAAGCACAAACACATTTTTACTCCGCTCTTTTAGTATTGAACATCTAGTTATTGAATTTTAGAAATATCATTGTATTTGTTCTTCTTTTTGTTTTACTGGGCACAACCTGATCAATGTCACAGAAGCAGCAATCTCATTCTTCCTTATGTCCCATCAGCTGTAGATCCAGAGTGAACAGTAGCACCAAGCTCACTCTTCCTTAATGTCCCATCAGCCGTAGATCCAGAGTGAGCAGAAGCAGCAGGCTGACTCTTCTTTAATGTCCCATCAGCCGTAGATCCAGAGTGAACAGAAGCAGCAGGCTCACTCTTCTTTAATGTCCCATCAGCCGTAGATCCAGAGTGAACAGAAGCAGCAGGCTCACTCTTCTTTAATGTCCCATCAGCCGTAGATCCAGAGTGAACAGAAGCAGCAGGCTCACTCTTCTTTAATGTCCCATCAGCCGTAGATCCAGAGTGAACAGAAGCAGCAGGCTCACTCTTCTTTAAAAAATAAAAACTGAAATTTTATCATAAACTCCTTAATTCATAATCCTTGATTTTGTTTTGTGCACAAATATGTGCATGCGTGTGTTCATTTCCCATCTTGAACAAAATATGGACTACTTAATTATATTTTTTAAATGCTCATTCTCTCTATTCTAATAATCATTTCTTGTATGTATGTCTCTCATTAATTATGTTACATTGATTTTTTTTGTTCTTTACTCACTACCATATTATATTACTCTACAACTTCCTTCTCTAAACTGACTATGCGGGGCTTTCACCTGGAGGCTACATGACTTCAACTACCGATGATCACCTCTTCTGCTGACTTATTTACTTGGAAACATTTCTCTCAGATAATCTCCTCAGAATCATCACTCTTTCAGTTTGGTCATCTCATCATTACTATTACTTGTACTAAACTTTTGATTACTATTTTTGTGCATGTTTACTATTAATACTTGCAGTTTGTTCAGTATACCTCTGAGGATTGCTTCCTCCCTAATTAACACATGGTTTGTTTTTTGGCAATGTCTATAATATGTAATGCCAAAGTAGCTATAATGCTAATTATGGAAGTATATGGAAAATCAAATTTCCACCAAAGTAATTACATCAGTAAAATTCTTTTTTCATCATATAAATAAAAGTGAGGTTTTGTAATTGCAATATTTTTATTATAAACCACATATAGCTACATACTATGAAGCTCCGATGTGAATATTGAAGACATTAAAATAAATTATTCACAATAACAGTTATCAGGATAACTTTAGTTTGAGCAGGACACTATAACAATTCTATATCAAGTATATTCATTGCAGTTCTAGTCTATAAGTCAAGTTCATCACCATTATTGTTACAAATTAATTATCATAAATATCTTTATCATTGTGCACAGACTCATAGTGAGATACACTCTGTTCCTTTGAGACTTGTCCATATGCAGCACATGTTTCCAACTGGACATCTGTAGATCTGCATATTGTATAAAACATTAACATAATACATTGCAACCTGTTAGAAAACTCTCTAATGAGCAAATGACTTCTATTTAGAGAACTTCCCGCTTGCCCATCCAATATAAAATATTGCTTATCACCTCTTAAAGCTAATAACTTCTTATTTGTGAAGGTAAAGTCATTGTTCTTAGTTCGGAGGTTCTACTGTAACTGATTGTATTGAATCCTCTCTAGCTATTACATGTCTCACTATTTATGGCAATAAGAATTTAAACAGTACTACTAATATTATCAAATAAAAGAAGCTTACAATTGAAGTCCTACAAAGTTAAGAAATACATTAAATGAGGTAGAAAACTTATGAGTCATTTAATATTCGTTCAGAATTTTTAATCAAGTATCGACTTGTTAGACTGTCTGCATAATTCAAGTGAACTGCCCACCCTCCCAATCACCACACACACTAACACAAAAGTTCCATTCTCTAATTATAGAAAAACAAGATATTGAACTTGTAGGTTTTTGAAAATGACAGTGTTGTTTTCAGACGAGAATTGTATTACAAAATAAAAGAGAAAAGGGTTAAGTAAAACACAACATGGAATTGATAACGAATAAGTATGAGTACTAGATAAGTTGTCCACAAGTAAAGTAATACAGCCAGCTAAGAACTGTGATTTAAGTAAGAAGATTCGCCACCTTCACAGCAGGGTGAGTAGAGATACTGCCACTTCATGTCATCACACGAACTATTCCATCTTTTCCCAGGTGAAATCACAAATACAAGCCAACGGCCATTGTTTAGGTGCACCTCTATCCTCATGAAGGATAACAATACCTCCAATAGCCAAAAGAGTGTTTCAGATCTCCATTTGCTGAACTTCTGAAAACATTGAAGGTACCCAGTGCACCATCATTGCCATAAGAGACGTGGGAGTTTCTGACAACACCTCCAATTGCCAAAGGAGCAGTCTGAGATCTCTTGAAGGTACCCAGTGCACCATCATTGCCATAAGAGACGTGGGAGTTTCTGACACAAGTGCCAACATTTGACAGGTGAGTTATAATGATCTGATATCTCAGGATCTGACAGCAGTTGTAGTGACCTTCACATGAGGAGGGTTCAGGTACAGAGGTCAGAAATGACACTCTCGGAAGTTTGCCTTTGCAAAAACTTGTAGAGGTTATTAAGCAATTGTTTTGCTCCCATTAAAGTTTGACCACATTACATGAGAATGAGCCAGCATAATCAACACCCACCTTACTAAATGTTAAGTCTGGGGTTACTCATTTTATGAGAAATCGCTGTGTAAGAGGTGGTTGAGGACTAGTGGATTTTTTCCTGCATGGGAGACAGCTTTGAGTTATGGAATGATTGGCCTGATACCCCCAACAAATGTTCATGGGACATGAGTATTGAACTTGACTTATGAGTTCTCTTGTAAAGTGAAAGGATTGACATTGTTTAATCCAGTAGTGACTAGCTTCATCAATTTTGCTGACTGACAAGCAAACTGACAACTTGTCAGCTTACGAGTGAACCTCAAAATCCAGGCAGTGATCCTAACCATGCAGTCACGTGAAGCTAGAACACTTGCCAAGAGGGATGATATGATCAGATGAAACAGTCATACGTAACGATGGATCTTTTTAGACTCATCAAGACCTGATGACTTGGTGATATCTCTGTAGCCAAAGGCCCACAATTAGGGAGGATTGAACAAGTTTGTGACACTAGAACGGGTTTGTTTAGGTACACCTCGGTAGACAGCACAAATTTTTGTTGCTGCCACCAGAATCAGCAGTTTAACAGCCTCCCTTACAATAGCTATGCCTCGTAAGACTGGTCTCGTAAGACTCTGCGAACAAGTGCAGGACGATTGACAAAAGTTAAGAGTTTTCAGCGGTGTAGCCAGGATTTCAGAAAAGGGGGGGCAAAAAATTATAACACGATACAGGTACTAAGCAAATCTCTGCTAAGTTGTAGTTGACAGGTATGAAATGTAGTATTCGTTCATTCAAACTATAGTTAAATTTTGAAAACAGAAAAGCAAAATGCCATTAATAGAATAATTGACTGAGAGTTTTCATATTAATGTTATTCTTCTAGGATGACGCCTAGAAAACTCATTAATGACCTCTTCGATATCAATTGGTACATCAGGATGCATGTGCAGTAGAGTCAGGTTTGAAAGCCGTTCATTACTCATGCTAGATCTAAGGGCAGTTTTAATTCGCTTAAGCCCACTAAAGGATCTCTCAGCAGAGCATGAAGTCACTGGGAGTGTGCAGAGAATAGTTGCAAGAACTTTAATGTTAGGGAAAAAGCTAGAGATTCGGGGCAATGTTGATGAGAGAGTTGAAGGAAGTGAAGCTAAACCGTGATTTTCCTCTTCAGATTTCCACTTGCTGTACCAGTTGTGAATCTCACCACAAAGAGAAGAGATGTTTGGAAGATCTAAATCATAATACTCTCCCACTTTCATCAACACATCAGATACAGTTTCAAGATCTTTTTTCACCAATACTGATGGTACCAAGTAAAAACCTTGAAAAGCAGTTATTTGGTGTAAACTAAACCGCCTGTCAAACTCAGCAAGAAGATGGTCCAATATGGGAACTGTGATATTTCTTCTAAAATATTCAGAAGGATCAGATGCAGGTGTGTTGGCTCTGTGATGTTGATGGCTACATATTCTGGGCATTGATGGTATAACTCCCACTTCTCTACACATTTCTGAGATTGTTTCAAACCATCTACTGTGGTAGGAGTCAACATTCTCTCTGACTTGCTCGAGAGATGACGTCACAGTTTTGATCTCAGACACAGCTTGAACTATGTCTTTGGCCTCTTCCTGAAGACTTATTGTGAGTCCCCTGAGATATTGTAGACATCCATTTGTAATCACAAGAGCACTGAGGAATTCTGTGGTGATGATTGCCTGCAAGAGAGTACTAGCATCTGTCACAGAGTCTGGAGACCACATTCGAGAACCTTCAGATGAAATACTCTCAAAACAAGCTACTATGGAGGAGTGAAGGTTCTTGATACGATCAAGGGCATTGATGCGTTCAATCCATCGTGTTCTACAGAGATTTTTTAGCTTTACCACTTTTGATTCCGGCTGTGTATTTTGTATAGCCTCTTCCAATTTGTTTTGCCTCTTGGGGTGTGCAAAGAAAAAAACTGACACTCGATTTACAACACCAATCATGTTGCGGACACTCACTTCTTCAAAGGAAGCTACAACTGCCAAGTTTAAACAGTGAGAAGTGCAATGGGTATATAAAGCTAGTGGATATTAAGAGGATATTCTAGCTGCAGCTCCATTTGTCTTTCCAGACATGTTGCTAGCCCCATCATAGGCCTGACCACGCATCTTTAACGGATCCAGGTGATTTCTGACAAAAACAAGCATCTTGTCAGCTAAGGCTTTGCCAGAAGTGCCACTATCACATTCTAGAAATGTAACAAGATCCTCTCTGATAAAAGAAGTGTCAGGCTCAACATATCTTAAGATGATGCAGAGTTGTTCTTTGTTAGAGCAATCAGTTACCTCATCAGCAATCACAGTATAGCATAGACTGCTGTTAACTTTTCTTAAGATTGTATCACAAATCTGGTCACCAAGTATGCTTATCAACTGATTCTGAATATCAGGGGATGTGTATGTAGCATTTCTAGCTACACTCTGGAGGTGGTCTCTCAATACAGTATCTCCAGCCGAGATACGAAAGTGGAGGAGAGCCCAAAAGTTGCCATGGTTTGTACTTGCTGCTTGTGCATCTCTATGTCTGTGCCACTATTACGGTGACCACGGAGAGCAATGTTCTGGCGGCCACGATAGAGCGTAGCTTCTTTCTATTGCTCTGAATAGATTGTCTTGCTCCTTCTCTAAGTTGAATCAACACACTCTCTCGTTTACCACTCATTCGATCGATAAAAGCGTCACAAACAACAATAGCATCTTTGTGGTATTCCCTAGCAGCATGGAGGTCACACATTTCATATATCTTTTTGAAGTTGGTAAATGCTGTTTCAACAAATACCCCTTTACCTTTCCGTGTATCTGTGGTTCGAGCAAAGAGTACACAAGGGAGACAAAACCCACCATTCTCCACTTGACTGTATGCCAACCAGCTATACTTACTCAAGTATCGATATAAAAAGCCACGACTACCATCACGTGGAAATTTGTAGTTAATATCAGGAGTGAACCGGTTACAGTAGAAGCTGTACTTGTCACGTTCAGTTAAAGACTTCTCTTTTTAGCCAAATCAGCTATATCTATATTAGCTGGTGATACCTCTGACTCTGGTAGAAAAGATTTGGGTGATTCATGGATATCACTGCTGGGTGATTCATGGACTGTATCCCTGCATGTATAGTATGTGGAAACTTTTTATTAATTTTTATTGAATACTATTATCTATCTAGCTATCAAGTTATTTACCTTGAGTGAGAATCGTTAAGAGCAGGTCTTGACACTTTCTTAAAAAATCTATGTAATGACTGTGACATCTTACACACTTACAGGCTTCTCAATAGCTCAGCTCTCCTTGGTTAGCAGTGGTTGGAATGACCGCGTACTCAATCCGCATTTTCGACCCTTTACCCAACCGCTAGCGGTAAAGTAAAATGGTCAGCATTGGCCCCCGTTGCCCCCCCCCCCTGGCTACGCTACTGGTTTTAACTAATTGCTCAACTGTCGGAACAAACTGACTGAACTGACACGTGCAAGAACTCCACTCTAAAAGAAAGCTCCTGCACATGCCCAATGACAAAAACTTACATGACTTAGCGTGATATAAAAATACAATAATACTAGTGATGTGCTTGAGCACAAATGGCGAGCGAGCCTAAAGACTATACTATTTTTATTTTGACTTCTAACACTGAAGTTACTGAAAATAAGGTCCAGTTTTTAAATTTAGCATACAGGGTTAAAGGATTTCAGTGCCATAGTAACAACTCTCTGCAACTGCTTGGAAGGAAAAAAACAACAACAAAACAATACACGTTATTTAAAAGTTTTCTTTGTGATATTCTTTAGCTAAGTAGTGGTTGTAACACACAATGCTTTGACACAACTGGACATGCACCTACACAGACTTACCATAGCGGTAGTCTAGTGGACAATGTATTTTCAAGTAAATACTTTTGCGCACGGCTTATAACGGTGACAAAGAGCGCATTGACTTACCACCGCCACTAACTCGAATAGAAATGGAAGTCCCTTAAGTTTTCAAGTTTTAACTGCACCGGCAAAAGAATTCAAAACGGTAAACAATTCAATTTCTAGGGTGATACGGGTACTGATCGATAAACCGGAGAATTCTGTTTAGTGCAATTTGGGACGGGGTCGACCACCGAACTAACACAAAAACGCGAGGGTCAAAGTACAAAAATGCCTTACGTACGTCCAAACATATATACTAGTGATGTGCTTGAGCACAAATGGCGAGCGAGCCTAAAGACTATACTATTGATTTTGACTTCTAACACGGAAGCTACTGGAAATAAGGTCCAGTATATAAATTTAGCATACAGGGTAAAGGGATTTCAGTGCCATAGTAACAACTCTCTGCAACTGCTTGGAAGGAAAAAAACAACGACAAAACAATAGCTACACGTTATTTAATTTGTGATATTCTTTAGCTAAGTAGTGGTTGTAACACACAATGCTTTGACACAACTGGACATGCACCTACACAGACTTACCTTTGCAGTAGTCTAGTGGACAATGTATTTTCAAGTAAATACTGTTGCGCACGGCTTATAACCATGACAAAGATCGCATTGACTTACCACCGCCACTAACTCGAATAGAAATGGAAGTCCCTTAAGTTTTCAAGTTTGAACTGCACCCGCAAAAGAATTCAAAACGGTAAACAATTCAATTTCTAGGGTGATACGGGTACTGATCGATAAACCAGAGGATTCTGTTTGGTGCAATTTGGGACGTGGTCGACAACCAAACTAACACATAAACGCGAGGGTCAAAGTACAAAATGACATACGTACGTCCATACATATATCTAAATAAATAAACTAGCGATGTGCTTGAGCACAAATGGCGAGCGAGCCTAAAGACTATACTATTTTTATATGAATGATCTTGACTTCTAACACTGAAGCTACTGAAAATAAGGTCAAGTTTTTAAATTTAGCATACAGGG
>WLWD01003241.1_pt1 | contig 30478 bp, 14 predicted proteins | sample 6712731 | NCBI WGS metagenome assembly WLWD01 (sample SAMN12718690, study PRJNA576275) | sponge metagenome | isolation source: marine sponge | host: Mycale hentscheli | place: New Zealand: South Island, Marlborough, Capsize Point | collected 2014-11-01
GGAGCGTCCAAACCAACTGAACGCACGACCTTGAACGCAGCAGCTTGGCAGACGTTCAAACCAACTGTCACTTGGGACCTGGAAGATTAGGCCGAGAACAGGGTGTCACCGTGCTCTGGTGCTGTGCTTTGTTGGCCTCTTGTTCTACTTGGTTGCTTGCTTCACATACTGCTAGAGGACCTGTCTCATACTTTCTGGCTCTGTCTTCCTTTTTCCTTGACTTATTTCTATTTTTTTCTTTTTCTTTTTTTTCCCCTTTGTTTTTAATCACCATTCCTTTTCAATGGTTTAATTACTTTTTGTTTTAATTATCATTCATCTTCTTTCTTATTCTGTGACTTTTTTTTAGTTTTAATTCATTGCCCTTTATTCTTGTTATTACCACTATCATTGCTATTCAATTATTTGTAATTGCTGGGCTTTTGTTTAATCATCATCATCATCATTGGTTTACTACCCCCACTGCTGCTGCTACTGCTGCTACTGCTACTACTATTGCTACTGTTTTGATTGACAATCAGGAGATTGTTTCACTCTTGTTTGAGCTCATCAGCATGACACAACACCATTTGGTAGACATGGACAATCCCAGAGGTAGAGAGTATGGCAACAAAATAATGCAAAGGAGAATGTGATGTGGCAGGAGAAGGAAAGAGAAGAGAAAGGGAGATGAGAGAGATGAGACAGAGAGAGAGAGAGAGAAGAGAGAGAGAAGAGAAGAGAAGAGAAGAGAAGAAAAACAATTTCCGTGATTTTTATGTCTGAAGAATATTGTCACATTTGATGTGAGCGTTGTGTCATGCATGAAAACAGAGCTTCTGTCCCAGGAATGCCACAACTTTTTGCTAGTGTTCAGTCCACCATCACACCTCTGTTGGCTGCTAGCTCCTGTTTCCACAATGTAGAGTGCGCAGTAGACTTCACTTGAGAATCACTTCCACACTATGAATGTGAGAGCCCTATCTCATACTGTTTTCTCATCTGCTTTCTCATACTGCTTGCTCATATTTCAATCTCATACTTCTTTCTTGTCCCTGAATTTGAGAGCCACCTGGACACGAAGAGTAGCAGTAACAGCACCGTTGCTACTTCCTAGCACTAGACAAATGTCAAGAAACCGTACTCTTACTACTAGTCACTTGAATACAGCGACAACAACAACTACTACTACTACTACTACTACTACTACTACTGCTACTGCTATACTACTACTACTACTCCTCCCCACTACTTTTGGGGGGGGGGGGGATAATAATAATAATGATGATGATGATGATGGTTTTCTACTACATATTGCCACCACCATGATACCAACAAAGTGACACTCTGTAATAACCACTACATACTTCAATCAAAAGCTATACACGGAATCTCAGACTTAAGTAGCTACTAAGCTAAGAGCTAAGTAGCTAATTAGCCACTTCTACTTCTACTTAGCTATACTGGTAACAAACTAGCTGGCTTTACTGACAAGTTTAGCTACTTAGTTTAAATAGAACTAGCTTGATAACAATGAATTACGTAGCTACTAAGCTAGGAGGTAAGTAGCTGATTAGCCACTCCTAATTTGACCTAGCTATACTACTAACCAACTAGCCAGCTTTACTAACAAGTTTAGCTACTTAGTTTAAATAGAAATAGAGTTACTAACCATTTGGCCTTGCATGTTGACAAATCGGCTCTCACAACTCCGTCCTGCTGAGAATTCTCCCAATTCCACCTTGAGTTGGGCGGACTTTGAACGTAGGCCATCCAGGCGGGTTCACCTGAACTGGTATATCCACTTTTAAGAACTTTCTTTTACAAATCTAGACCGAAAAAAGACAAGTAAAAGAGCACAACAAAATAAGAAACGATCTAAAATTAGACAAATTAATTAATGATGGCTCAGCGTCCCTTGGCGTCTAGAAATGACCAGGCGTGGGTGGTGTTGCCTAGCAGCCAGCGTTCACAGCCGCGCGCAAACGTTACCGCCGGGAGCGTCCAAACCAACTGAACGCACGACCTTGAACGCAGCAGCTTGGCAGACGTTCAAACCAACTGTCACTTGGGACCTGGAAGATTAGGCCCAGAACAGGGTGTCACCGTGCTCTGGTGCTGTGCTTTGTTGGCCTCTTGTTCTACTTGGTTGCTTGCTTCACATACTGCTAGAGGACCTGTCTCATACTTTCTGGCTCTGTCTTCCTTTTTCCTTGACTTATTTCTTTTTTTTTTTTCTTTTTTTTCCCTTTGTTTTTAATCACCATTCCTTTTCAATGGTTTAATTACTTTTTGTTTTAATTATCATTCATCTTCTTTCTTATTCTGTGACTTTTCTTTAGTTTTAATTCATTGCCCTTTATTCTTGTTATTACCACTATCATTGCTATTCAATTATTTGTAATTGCTGGGCTTTTGTTTAATCATCATCATCATCATTGGTTTACTACCCCCACTGCTGCTGCTACTGCTGCTACTGCTACTACTATTGCTACTGTTTTGATTGACAATCAGGAGATTGTTTCACTCTTGTTTGAGCTCATCAGCATGACACAACACCATTTGGTAGACATGGACAATCCCAGAGGTAGAGAGTATGGCAACAAAATAATGCAAAGGAGAATGTGATGTGGCAGGAGAAGGAAAGAGAAGAGAAAGGGAGATGAGAGAGATGAGAGAGAGAGAGAGAAGAGAGAGAGAAGAGAAGAGAAGAGAAGAGAAGAAAAACAATTTCCGTGATTTTTATGTCTGCAGAATATTGTCACATTTGATGTGAGCGTTGTGCCATGTATGAAAACAGAGCTTCTGTCCCAGGAATGCCACAACTTTTTGCTAGTGTTCAGTCCACCATCACACCTCTGTTGGCTGCTAGCTCCTGTTTCCACAATGTAGAGTGCGCAGTTATAGATTACTTCACTTGAGAATCACTTCCACACTATGAATGTGAGAGCCCTATCTCATACTGTTTTCTCATCTGCTTTCTCATACTGCTTTCTCATACTGCTTTCTCATACTGCTTTCTCATACTGCTTTCTCATATTTCAGTCTCATACTTCTTTCTTGTCCCTGAATTTGAGAGCCACCTGGACACGAAAAGTAGCAGTAACAGCACCGTTGCTACTTCCTAGCACTAGACAAATGTCAAGAAACCGTACTCTTACTACTAGTCACTTGAATACACCGACGACAACAACAACAACTACTACTACTACTACTACTACTACTACTACTACTACTACTACTACTACTACTACTACTCACCACTACTTTTTTTTTGGGGGGGGGGGGGAATAATAATGATGATGATGGCTTTCTACTACATACTGCCACCACCATGATGCCAACAAAGTGACACTGTAATAACCACTATATACTTCAATCAAAAGCTATGCACCGAATAACTCAGACTTAAGTAGCTACTAAGCTAAGAGCTAAGTAGCTAATTAGCCACTTCTACTTCTACTTAGCTATACTGGTAACAAACTAGCTGGCTTTACTGACAAGTTTAGCTACTTAGTTTAAATAGAACTAGCTTGATAACAATGAATTAAGTAGCTACTAAGCTAGGAGGTAAGTAGCACATTAGCCACTCCTAATATGACCTAGCTATACTACTAACCAACTAGCCAGCTTTACTAACAAGTTTAGCTACTTAGTTTAAATAGAACTAGCTTGATAACAATGAATTAAGTAGCTACTAAGCTAGGAGGTAAGTAGCTGATTAGCCACTCCTAGTTTGACCTAGCTATACTACTAACCAACTAGCCAGCTTTACTAACAAGTTTAGCTACTTAGTTTAAATAGAAATAGAGTTACTAACCATTTGGCCTTGCATGTTGACAAATCGGCTCTCACAACTCCGTCCTGCTGAGAATTCTCCCAATTCCACCTCGAGTTGGGCGGACTTTGAACGTAGGCCATCCAGGCGGGTTCACCTGAACTGGTATATCCACTTTTAAGAACTTTCTTTTACAAATCTAGACCAAAAAACGACAAGTAAAAGAGCACAACAAAATAAGAAACGATCTAAAATTAGACAAATTAATTAATGATGGCTCAGCGTCCCTTGGCGTCTAGAAATGACCAGGCGTGGGTGGTGTTGCCTAGCAGCCAGCGTTCACAAGCCGCGCGCAAACGTTACCGCCCGGAGCGTCCAAACCAACTGAACGCACGACCTTGAACGCAGCAGCTTGGCAGACGTTCAAACCAACTGTCACTTGGGACCTGGAAGATTAGGCCGAGAACAGGGTGTCACCGTGCTCTGGTGCTGTGCTTTGTTGGCCTCTTGTTCTACTTGGTTGCTTGCTTCACATACTGCTAGAGGACCTGTCTGGCTCTGTCTTCCTTTTTCCTTGACTTAGCTATTTCTTTTTCTTTTTTTTTTTTTCCCTTTGTTTTTAATCACCATTCCTTTTCAATGGTTTAATTACTTTTTGTTTTAATTATCATTCATCTTCTTTCTTATTCTGTGACTTTTTTTTAGTTTTAATTCATTGCCCTTTATTTGCTTCGCCTTATCGAGCTTCCTATACATCGGGAAGTTCAGTGCCAACTAAGTGGAAGAGGTCGAATGGACACTCAGAGTAAGGAACAATAACATTTCTTGCAGATTAAACGTGAGCTTTAATGCTAGCCAGGCCAGACCCTTTACCGAACGCTCGTTTGCGTTTGGTAAAGGAGAACTCTGGCTAAAGGGCTACGGTTGTAAAAGGCGGTATTGTTCGTGACGATGCCAAACCACTTAACCTTTGTTAGGTAAAGTGTCTTTCAACTTACCTATTTTACTGAAAAGGTTGTTGGAATGAAATACACTCAATTTATTTATTTATTATTATTATTACTAGTGGTGTGCTTGAGCACAAATGGCGAGCGAGCCTGATATTTAGGCAACATAAAAATACAGTATTATTACTATGTTTTATCTTAGTTCATGCAAACCCTATAATAGCAGTTATGACCTTTTATTTCAGCAAACTAATACCAAATAACCTTCCTACCTGATAATGGTCTAACTTTTGTAGTATCAAACATCTGCCATTCTGATGATTTCAATTACCAGTAACTCTTGAACACGCTCACACAACTGAACATACCTACGCAAGACTTACCTTCGTGGTTCGTCTAGTGGACAATGCATTTTTAAGTAAATACTGTTGAGTAGGGCTTATAACTGTGACAAATAGCGCATTAACTTACCACCGCCACTAACTCGAATAGAAATGGAGCTCCCATAAGATTTTGAGTTTTAACTGCACCCGCAAAACAATTCAAAGCCGTAAACAATTCAATTTCTAAGGTGATACGGGTAATGGTCGCTAAACCGGAGGATTCTGTTTAGTGAAGTTTGGGACTGGGTCGAACGCGGAGCGAACACAAAAATACGGAGGGTCAAAGTACAAAATGACATACGTACGTCCATATATATAAACAAACATCCCCGATTTTTTCATTTTTACCCCTGTAAGTGTCTCGCTCGCTACGCTCGCTCGCCAATTAACACTAATTCATACTAACTAGTGGTGCGCTCGAATAGCGCAAATGCATGGCGAGCGAGCAGACTCTTTTTACAGAAAAATAGGACAGAAATTACATCTAACTGTAGTGCACAGTGTAACCTTTTCCTCCATTCTCAGTTAGCATCAGAGAATCGAAAGTCTCTGATCCCAGACTAAACTAACAGAATTACCTGAATAAACTTCGAAAGCAGTGGCAAAGAAGCGCAGCTTGACAAAGACTTCACAATTGTTTCAAGAAGAGAGTAGCTATTAACGTTTTGGTTGAAACAGAGTTGCGTAAGGCAGTGCAGCAGGATTCTCCGCGCTCGTTAATTGAAAAATACTGGAACTGTGAACGCTTTACCTAACTTACGTAATTAGAAGCCCGGGCGAAATATTTTGACGTGCGTATACATACATATATATATATATCTGAAATCTCAATTGAACACGACTTATACCATGGTTCGTTCAAACCGTCCAATCAGATTTCTCAATTCGGGGTGAATAAATCACTTATACACCGCCTAGGAGGTGAATATTTTTTGCCCGTGGCCTAGAATTACGATCTGTAGCTAAGCGAAGCGGCGACCAATGAGGCTACAGAAAAAAAGGTTGTTATGCGTTTCTTATAGCCTAGAGCCATGGTACAAGTAGGTTGCACCGCTCGGTGCGCGGTCGGTACGGGATTTACACTATCCTCGGGCCTTCGGCCCTCGGTTGTGTAAATCCCATACCGACCTCCACCTCGTGATGTAACCTTTACTTATTCATTTGATACAGGAGAATATCACGAGTCTGTTGGCTTAGTATTTACGCGAGTGCCGCAGGCACGAGAGTAAATACTGCCAATCAGACGAGTGATATTCTCGGGTATCCAATGGATAATAAATTTATGGATAATGGATATGGACAATGGATAATAATTTTATTAGGTACTATAATAATTTTATTAGGTACTGCTCATGCACAATATTCGCCCATGAGCAGTACCTAATAAATTTATTATCCATTGGATACCCGAGAATATCACGAGTCTGTTGGCTTAGTATTTACGCGAGTGCCGCAGGCACGAGCGTAAATACTAAGCCAACAGACTCGTGATATTCTCCTGTATCAAATGAATAATATATATATATATATCTGAAATCTCAATTGAACACGACTGAGAGTCAGCTTCGCTCGCTTCGCTCGCTCGCTGAATTATCTCGCCTCTCTCCAAAGGTCACAGATTATTATATTATTAATATTATTATTAGCTATTATTATTAGCTACAACTACTATTATTTTATATATTTATTTATTTATTTATTTATTTTTTTTTTTAATCAGTTTATATTAATTTATATTTACTATTTTATCTAATTAATGAATAAATATGATGAATAAGTTACTACTACTAGTGATGTGCTTGAGCACAAATGGCGAGCGAGCCTAAAGACTATACTATTATGATTTTGACTTCTAACACTGAAGCTACTGAAAATAAGATCCAGTTTTTAAATTTAGCATACAGGGTAAAGGGATTTCAGTGCCATAGTAACAACTCTCTGCAACTGCTTGGAAGGAAAAAAACAACGAAAGTAGTGGTTCTAACACACAATGCTTTGACACAACTGGACATGCACCTACACAGACTTACCTTCGCGGTAGTCTAGTGGACAATGTATTTTCAAGTAAATACTGTTGTGCACGGCTAATAACCATGACAAAGAGCTCATTGACTTACCACCGCCACTAACTCGAATAGAAATGGAAGTCCCTTAAGTTGTCAAGTTTGAACTGTACCGGTGTCACAGTAAATACTGTAGCCCGGAAATTCTGTCGCAGCGGCGGCAAAATTTACTAGTAAAAATTGTCGCTCCCGGTAAATTTTGTCGCTTGTAGAAAGCGGTGACATTTAGTTCCTAGTATTTTGTCCAGCATGGATCAGCAAGAATATGATCTCCTTTATGAGTATATAAGAAGGAAAGAATTTCCCACCACTATAAGTAAGAACAAGAGAGATTCCTTGTAGGAAGAGCAAACAATTTGAAGTTATGGAGGATGGACCCTTATATTTCAAAGACAAGAAGAACAACAAGAAAATAAAGGTTAGTCAAGTGCTATTTATTGAGCTAGCTACATTGATCCTTTAGTTATTATTCCAAAATTTGTAAGTTGTGCCCCAGTCGCAAAAGCAGGCAGTGATCGAAGGCTGCCATTCAGATGCCTTTGGAGGTGGACACTTTGGCAGGGACAAGACTTATTTCAAAGTTACTGAGAGATTCTATTGGAATGGTATAATGAAGGATATTAAAAGTATTGCCAGTCCTGCGACAAGTGCCAGAGAACAAACAGGCAAGTTATTCATGTATTTCAAGTGACATATCAATACCAAATACAAATCCATGATTGTCACAATGGATTGTGATTTATTGACTAGCAATTGTTTAAAGGCTGCTTGATTTACATACTTTTATATATTGTTGGGTCCATACCATTAACCTGCAACTATCACACCTCTATAGAACTACTCGTACTGGGCCATCATCAACACCTCTATTTCTTATTCATAACCTCCACGTCTGTAAATTACCTAGCTACATTAGCTCTTTACCAACTCTTTACCATCTCTTTTGGATGAATGACTAGATACTAAACAATAAAGATAGCGCATGTCACAGCAGAACTTCATTTCACTGTACTGTTACTTTTTAATATACTAGAAGATATTACTAAGTCCTTGTCAAGTCATAATTAGAGTGCCAGAACTGAAAGTGAGAGCTGGTAGCAAATGTATCTTAGTATAATAATTATATGTACACAGAGTTGTACTTCTAGATTTTGGTTACTTAATTATATAGGTATATATTTTACACATTCATACTCCTATATTTATGCAGAAAGTTTGATACATTTACAGCAGAGCTCCATCCAATTCCTGTGAAAAATGAGGTTTGGGATACAATAGGAGTAGATTTGATTGGGCCACTTCCAGTAACACCGAGAGGAAACAAGTACATCCTGACAGTTTCTTGTTTCTTTTCTAAGTGGCCTGAAGCTACTCCACTTCCTAACAAAAATGCTACAGGAGTGGCAGAATATTTGTTTAAATGCTTTACTAGACATGGTTGTTGTATTCGTAAATCAAGTAAGAGATTATGCTTTCATTTTGTAACTATGGTTAAGATACAAATCCCAATCATCTTGTTTATCATCAATGTATTTTAACAACTGCCGCTGCAAAGTTTGGTTGAACCTCTCATCTAAGCCATTAGATTGAGGGCGATATGCACTTGTTAATCGACTCTCTACTCCTGTAAGTCGGCACAACTCATCATTGACCTTTAGCAAAAGTATTATTTTTAAAGCCAAAATCAGTGATTAAAAAACCAGCATAAAAATTATGCTTAGAAATTACCTTGAACATCTCTTTATCTTTACAATGCTTTTCATCATAATACATTTTGTTTTTCCTGTGCCTTTTCAATGTTAACGAGAGTCTTCTTACGTAATTCAACCATCATTCTAGTTCTCTCTTCTATATCTACTCTATCAACTATAGGGAAAATAACGAGATTATACTGGACTTCACATGCGCTTATATTACCTATGGAATTGTCTGTTTCAATATCAGTATCATTACCATCATCATTCTGTTTCTGAAATTCAATTGGAAGCCGTGCCTGTCGACCATACATTAAATAGAAAGGAGAGTACTTAGTGCTAGCTTGTTGAGACACTCGATACGAAAACAAAATAGCATGTTGTTTTGAGGTCGATGCACTAGTCCTTTTAAAAAATAGTAAAAAGCCATCCAGAAAGGGATCAAGCTGGAACAAAACTGGACAGGACCGTACATGATTCATGAAGCTAAAGGAAAAGGAACATATAGACTTAAGGTAAGCTATAATGTGCTTTTTAAAAAAATTATATATATTTTTTTATTGTTGTTATTACGTGATGTACAGGTTGGCAACTGTGACTGTGGCCTATTTGCAATTGCTTTTGCTACAGCAGTCGCATATGGTAAGGATCCGAGTCAGTGTAATTTTGATCAAGCAAAGATGAGGGAGCATTAATATAAATGCTTTTCTGGGAGAAAATTACTCCCATTTCCAGAGAACATAGCAATATTGATTAAAAACAACATCCAGAGTTCAACTGATGACATTGCAGTACACTGCTATTGCAGAATGCCTGAACTTAAGGATGTTCCAATGATTGAATGCAGCAGTTGCTTCAAATGGTTTCATGTAGCATGCTGCCATGATTCCATAACTGATGAACAATTAAAGGAATTGGACACTATGTGGTGTTGTCAAGTGTGTCAGTAAACTTTATTTTTAATGATTCGTGTATTTGATGTTATCATACTATTTTGTATAAATGCATTGTAAAAAATGCATTAAGTAGAGGATTTATAATTAAATCAAAGTTGGTACAATAATTGGGTGATATATAAAGTAACTAGCAAAATAAATGAATAAATTAATGAGACCATAAAAATCAACGAGCAATGCAACACAGCCCAAGAGGGCCAAAGCACTTGCCTACTGCATTGTGGCTACTGTAGAAATAATTATTCACTAGATTTCTTGGCTAGACAACTCCTCAAAGAGAGGGAGCTTGAGCCATTCATTTATTGCAATGCCTAAATGGTCATGAGTTGTCTTTTTATATTATTATATTATTGCAGGACATGAATCTCAGCATATATAATGGGCAGGGTTTCATATAGAGTGGGATGCCTTGTAATTTTTCCCCTCCAGAGAAACTTTCCTCCCCCAGAAAAAATTATTCCCTCCCCAATTGCTCAATTTCAACTGAGACTGTCTTGATAAAGTTTTTTGTTGTTCCTCTGATAAAATTCTGTTAATGCTAAATTTTTTCTTAGGAATCACACAAGGTATTCAGTGTAGTCTTAATTTTGGGTTTTTCCCCATCTCCCAGAAAATCCTGTATGAAATGCTGGTGGGGAGTGTGTTAGGCATAGATAAGGCCTGGTCAGATCCTAAATAGTAGCTAAATATAATGAGAGATTTGCTAGAATAGCTATAGCCAACTTTGTCAAGAGCTCTTAGACATTGGCAGATAAGCTATATTCCATTGAAACCATTAGTTACCTGCTAGGTTTTCATGCCCAGTATTCATACCTTGCTACAGATTATAAGAGCGACAGAATTTCCTAGAGGCGGCAAAATTTCCTAGGAAAAAATGTCGCTGACTTTACTAAGCGACACTATTTCCTAAGGAAATTTCGTCGCCGCGACAGAATTTCCGGGCGACAGTATTTACTGTGACACCGGCAAAAGAATTCAAAACGGTAAACAATTCAATTTCTAGGGTGATACGGGTACCGATCGATAAACCAGAGGATTCTGTTTAGTGCAATTTGGGACGGGGTCGACCACATAACTAACACAAAAACGCGAGGGTCAAAGTACAAAATGACATACGTACGTCCAAATATATATATAAATAAATAAATAAACTAGTGTGTGCTGAGAACAAATGGCGAGCGAGCCTGATAGTTAGGTAACATAAAACTAAGTATGTTTACTATGTTTTAGTTTAGTTCATGCAAACACTATAATAGCAGTTATGACCTTTTATTTCAGCAAACAAGTACAAAATCACTCTCTTACCTGATTATGGTAACTTTTGTAGTATCAAACATCACCATTCTGATAATCTCAATCACCAGTAACTCTTGAACAAGCTTTCAGCTACGATAAAAATAAACCAGTGTTATTATTGTAAATTTTAGCCAACAATATGGACTTCTACTACTTACATCATTCTTGAGTATTGATAACTTCTGTAGTACAAATTGAGTTACTTTGACCATCTGAATTACCTTGAATTCTTGACAACAAGCTCTCACCTAAAAACAAAAGACAATCAATTTTAGCACACAAATACAAAATTACTTTCTTACCTCATTTTCTTGAGCAGTGGCAACTTTTGTAGTACCAAATTTGATGAGTCATTCTGACTATTTGAATTTACCAGTCACTGTTGACAACAAGCTCTTAGTTACAAAAAAGAAAGGCCAGAGTTATTTTTGCATATTTAGCTAACAAATATGGAATTGCGTACTTATCTCAGCTTCCCTCGAGAAGTAGTAGCTTCCATATCATTAATACTACGGCATTCTGAATACCAACGGCTCTTGACAACCAACAACCGGCACTCCGTATCCCCCCATAAAACGGCGAAGTTTTGTAAATTAGTCTGGAAAAGGGTCTTCAATGCCATAGTAACCTGTCGAATCAACATTTTGTGTCTTGAAAACAAGCGTTTTAGCAGGAATTTTCTCATACTTTGGAGCTTAAGTATAAAGTAAGGTTTGCTTAATGCTGTAGTTTCAGAATAAACTGGAGTGAAGCCTAAATAGCCGTGTTTTTAGGAGAAAACCGTTCCCCGCGCGCGCGTTCAAAGAGCATACGTACCATCCATACATACATACATATATATAACATATACCCGATTTTGCATTATCCACCCCTAATACTGTCTCGCTCGCTTCGCTCGCTCGCCAAATAAACATCCCCGATTTTTTCATTTTTACCCCTATAAGTGTCTCGCTCGCTACGCTCGCTCGCCAATTATTATATTTTATGATTAGTTTATTTGTATAATTAATTTATCTATTTATATAAATTAAGAAATAAAGAATGAATAAAATGAAATAAAAATAATTTTATGAAAGATAAATAACTAATTAGTAATTAAATAAATAATTGAGACCGTGGGTGCTGTGAGTCAAACGTCTATGGCTTGTTGAAGGATGTGGGACACCGGCATAGTGGTGCAGACAGGAGACCCACGGGCTAGATACTATCCTTTCTAGCATCTCTAAGTGGCTGTGCAGCGAGGAAACTGTGCCTCTGTCTTGGGAACGATCACCACCTAATCCTTAGTATTTATTTATTGAATAAATAAATAAAAATAAGTTAAAATACATGAGCAATCAAATGAATAAAAATAAATAAATATTTAAATGAATAAATAAAACAAATAAATGAATAAATAAATAAAATAAATACATAAATACAAGCATAGACAAATAAATAAATAAATAAATAAATATTTAAATGAATACATAAATAAGAGGAACGAGTGAATGAATGAAGAATAAAGATAGACCCACTAAAATTTGATGCTTTGTGTATCAAATATTTAAGGCATAGCTAGTGTTACACTACTGATATATGCACATTTTTGTGTGGTGTATTATACCACTGGAATAAATGTACTGTTAAAACAGGAGGATTACTGAGTAATACACGAGTGTGTATATCTGTATACTAGAAGTATCAACACTCAAGTATAAGAATGCTATAACTTTGTAATACACATGATATATTTGCGTGCTATAATTCAAGTATACACACCTGATTATAACAATGCTATAGCTTTGTAATACATATGATGTACTTGCGTGCTATAAGTCAAGTATACACACCTGATTATAACAATGCTATAACTTTGTAATACACATGATGTATTTGCGTGCTATAAGTCAAGTATACACACCTGATTATAACAATGCTATAACTTTGTAATACACATGATGTATTTGCGTGCTATAAGTCAAGTATACATGCTTGAATACAACAATGATATTTCAGTGATATACACATGTGGTAAGTATGAGTATACTACATGAATACATATTGTTAGTATAATAAAAGGATTACTTTAGAATACATATCATTTACATATGTGTATACCACTGAAATACACATGTGAGTAAAACTCAATTATTCTAGAGCTATACACTTCCCAATACACATCAGTATTCTCTACTTTTTGTATGGTGACTACTAATAGCCAGCTTTACTAACAAGTTTAGCTACTTAGTTTAAGTAGAACTAGCTTGATAACAATGAATTAAGTAGCTACTAAGCTAGGAGGTAAGTAGCTGATTAGCCACTCCTAATTTGACCTAGCTATACTACTAACCAACTAGCCAGCTTTACTAACAAGTTTAGCTACTTAGTTTAAATAGAACTAGCTTGATAACAATGAATTAAGTAGCTACTAAGCTAGGAGGTAAGTAGCTGATTAGCCACTCCTAATTTGACCTAGATATACTACTAACCAACTAGCCAGCTTTACTAACAAGTTTAGCTACTTAGTTTAAATAGAAATAGAGTTACTAACCATTTGGCCTTGCATGTTGACAAATCGGCTCTCACAACTCCGTCCTGCTGAGAATTCTCCCAATTCCACCTCGAGTTGGGCGGACTTTGAACGTAGGCCATCCAGGCGGGTTCACCTGAACTGGTATATCCACTTTTAAGAACTTTCTTTTACAAATCTAGACCAAAAAACGACAAGTAAAAGAGCACAACAAAATAAGAAACGATCTAAAATTAGACAAATTAATTAATGATCCCTTGGCGTCTAGAAATGACCAGGCGTGGGTGGTGTTGCCTAGCAGCCAGCGTTCACAAGCCGCGCGCAAACGTTACCGCCCCGAGCGTCCAAACCAACTGAACGCACGACCTTGAACGCCAGCAGCTTGGCAGACGTTCAAACCAACTGTCACTTGGGACCTGGAAGATTAGGCCCAGAACAGGGTGTCACCGTGCTCTGGTGCTGTGCTTTGTTGGCCTCTTGTTCTACTTGGTTGCTTGCTTCACATACTGCTAGAGGACCTGTCTCATACTTTCTGGCTCTGTCTTCCTTTTTCCTTGACTTATTTCTTTTTTTTTTTTCTTTTTTTCCCCTTTGTTTTTAATCACCATTCCTTTTCAATGGTTTAATTACTTTTTGTTTTAATTATCATTCATCTTCTTTCTTATTCTGTGACTTTTTTTTAGTTTTAATTCATTGCCCTTTATTCTTGTTATTACCATTATCATTGCTATTCAATTATTTGTAATTGCTGGGCTTTTGTTTAATCATCATCATCATCATTGGTTTACTACCCCCACTGCTGCTGCTACTGCTGCTACTGCTACTACTATTGCTACTGTTTTGATTGACAATCAGGAGATTGTTTCACTCTTGTTTGAGCTCATCAGCATGACACAACACCATTTGGTAGACATGGACAATCCCAGAGGTAGAGAGTATGGCAACAAAATAATGCAAAGGAGAATGTGATGTGGCAGGAGAAGGAAAGAGAAGAGAAAGGGAGATGAGAGAGATGAGAGAGAGAGAGAGAAGAGAGAGAGAAGAGAAGAGAAGAGAAGAGAAGAAAAACAATTTCCGTGATTTTTATGTCTGCAGAATATTGTCACATTTGATGTGAGCGTTGTGCCATGTATGAAAACAGAGCTTCTGTCCCAGGAATGCCACAACTTTTTGCTAGTGTTCAGTCCACCATCACACCTCTGTTGGCTGCTAGCTCCTGTTTCCACAATGTAGAGTGCGCAGTTATAGATTACTTCACTTGAGAATCACTTCCACACTATGAATGTGAGAGCCCTATCTCATACTGTTTTCTCATCTGCTTTCTCATACTGCTTTCTCATACTGCTTTCTCATATCTTCATACTCTCTCATACTTCTTTCTTGTCCCTGAATTTGAGAGCCACCTGGACACGAAAAGTAGCAGTAACAGCACCGTTGCTACTTCCTAGCACTAGACAAATGTCAAGAAACCGTACTCTTACTACTAGTCACTTGAATACACCGACGACAACAACAACAACTACTACTACTACTACTACTACTACTACTACTACTACTACTACTACTACTACTACTGCTACTACTACTACTACTACTACTACTCACCACTACTTTTTTTTTGGGGGGGGGGGAATAATAATGATGATGATGGCTTTCTACTACATACTGCCACCACCATGATGCCAACAAAGTGACACTCTGTAATAACCACTATATACTTCAATCAAAAGCTATGCACCGAATAACTCTGACTTAAGTAGCTACTAAGCTAAGAGCTAAGTAGCTAATTAGCCACTTCTACTTCTACTTAGCTATACTGGTAACAAACTAGCTGGCTTTACTGACAAGTTTAGCTACTTAGTTTAAATAGAACTAGCTTGATAACAATGAATTAAGTAGCTACTAAGCTAGGAGGTAAGTAGCACATTAGCCACTCCTAATATGACCTAGCTATACTACTAACCAACTAGCCAGCTTTACTAACAAGTTTAGCTACTTAGTTTAAATAGAACTAGCTTGATAACAATGAATTAAGTAGCTACTAAGCTAGGAGGTAAGTAGCTGATTAGCCACTCCTAGTTTGACCTAGCTATACTACTAACCAACTAGCCAGCTTTACTAACAAGTTTAGCTACTTAGTTTAAATAGAAATAGAGTTACTAACCATTTGGCCTTGCATGTTGACAAATCGGCTCTCACAACTCCGTCCTGCTGAGAATTCTCCCAATTCCACCTCGAGTTGGGCGGACTTTGAACGTAGGCCATCCAGGCGGGTTCACCTGAACTGGTATATCCACTTTTAAGAACTTTCTTTTACAAATCTAGACCAAAAAACGACAAGTAAAAGAGCACAACAAAATAAGAAACGATCTAAAATTAGACAAATTAACTAGTGATGTGCTTGAGCACAAATGGCGAGCGAGCCTAAAGACTATACTATTGATTTTGACTTCTAACACTGAAGCTACTGGAAATAAGGTCCAGTTTTTAAATTTAGCATACAGGGTGAAGGGATTTCAGTGCCATAGTAACAACTCTCTGCAACTGCTTGGAAGGAAAAAAACAACAACAAAACAATACACGTTATTTAAAAGTTTTCTTTGTGATATTCTTTAGCTAAGTAGTGGTTGTAACACACAATGCTTTGACACAACTGGACATGCACCTACACAGACTTACCTTCGCTGTAGTATAGTGGACAATGTATTTTCAAGTAAATACTGCTGCGCACGGCTTATAACCATGACAAAGATCGCATTGACTTACCACCGCCACTAACTAGAATAGAAATGGAAGTCCCTTAAGTTTTCAAGTTCGAACTGCACCCGCAAAAGAATTCAAAACGGTAAACAATTCAATTTCTAGGGTGATACGGGTACTGATCGAAAAACCAGAGGATTCTGTTTGGGACGGGGTCGACAACCAAACTAACACAAAAACGCGAGGGTCAAAGTACAAAATGACATACGTACGTCCATACATATATCAAAATAAACTAGTGGTGTGCTTGAGCACAAATGGCGAGCGAGCCTTAAACTACACTATTGTTATTCACTAAAATAAAGTCGAGTTGTTAAATTACGAATATACAGTAAAGGGGTTTCAATGCCATAGTAACCACTCCCCTCAACTGTTTGAATTGAAAAAGAAGCAACAAAATCAAGTCACGTTATTTAAATTTTTCTTTGTGATATTCTTAATAGTAGTTGTAACGCACAATACTTTCACACAACTGAACATACCTACGCAAGACTTACCTTCGTGGTTCGTCTAGTGGACAAAGAATTGTCAAGTAAATGCTGTTGAATAGGGCTTATAACTGTGACAAATAGTGTATTAACTTACCACCGCCACTAACTCGGATAGAAATGGAGCTCCCATAAGTTTTTGCGTTTTAACTGCACCCGCAAAACAATTCAAAGCGGTAAACAATTCAATTTCTAAGGTGATACGGGTAATGGTCGCTAAAACGGAGGATTCTGTTTAGTGAAGTTTGGGACGGGGTCGAACGCGGAGTGAACACAAAAATACGGAGGGTCAAAGTACAAAATGACATACGTACGTCCAAACATATATACAAATAAACATCCCCGATTTTCAATTGTGTTACCCCTGTAAGTGTCTCGCTCGCTACGCTCGCTCGCCAACTAGTGGTGTGCTTGAGCACAAATAGCGAGCGAGCCTTAAACTACACTATTGTTAAATGATTGATTTTAACAACTAACACTCAAGCTACTAAAATAAAGTCGAGTTTTTAAATTACGTATGCGGTAAAGTGGCTTCAATGCCATAGTAACCACCGCAACTGTTTGAATTGAAAAAGAAGCAACAAAATCAAGTCACGTTATTTAAAGTTTTTCTTTGTGACATTCTTAATAGTAATTGTAACGCACAATACTTTCACACAACTGAACATACCTACGCATGACTTACCTTCGTGGTTCGTCTAGTGGACAATGAAATTACAAGTTAATGCTGTTGAGTAGGGCTTATAACTGTGACAAATAGCGACTAACTCGAATAAAAATGGAGCTCCCATAAGTTTTTGCGTTTTAACTGCACCCGCAAAAGAATTCAAAGCGGTATACAATTCAACTAAGGTGATACGGGTAATGGTCGCTAAACTGGAGGATTCTGTTTGGTGAAGTTTGGGACGGGGTCGAACGCGGAGCGAACACTGACCCTCCGTATTTTTGTGTTCGCTCCGCGTTCGACCCCGTCCCAAAATGACATACATACGTCCAAACATAAATAAATAAACAAACATCCCCGATTTTCAATTGTGTTACCCCTGTAAGTGTCTCGCTCGCTACGCTCGCTCGCCAACTATAACTCAGTACCCAACAACGTAGCGGTTGGGTAAAGGGTTTGGCGCCGCGAGAGTACCCAACCGCCAGCAACCGGAACCTATTCTACTACTCGCAGTATAACTAGTGGTGTGCTTGAGCACAAATGGCGAGCGAGCCTAAAGACTATACTATTTTTATTAACTTCTAACACTGAAGCTACTGAAAATAAGGTCCAGTTTTTAAATTTAGCATACAGGGTAAAGGGATTTCAGTGCCATAATAACAACTCTCTGCAACTGCTTGAATTGAAGGAAAAAACAACAATAACAAAACAATACACGTTATTTAAAAGTTTTCTTTGTGATATTCTTTAGCTAAGTAGTGGTTGTAACACACAATGCTTTGACACAGCTGGACATGCACCTACACAGACTTACCTTCGCAGTAGTCTAGTGGACAATGTATTTTCAGGTAAATACTGTGCGCACGGCTTATAACCATGACAAAGAGCGCATTGACTTACCACCCCCACTAACTCGAATAGAAATGAAAGTCCCTTAAGTTGTCAAGTTTGAACTGCACCGGCAAAAGAATTCAAAACGGTAAACAATTCAATTTCTAGGGTGATACGGGTACTGATCGATAAACCAGAGGATTCTGTTTAGTACAATTTGGGACGGGGTCGATAACCGAACTAACACAAAAACGCGAGGGTCAAAGTACAAAAATGCCTTACGTACGTCCATACATATATACAAATAAATAAATAAATAAACTAGTGATGTGCTTGAGCACAAATGGCGAGCGAGCCTAAAGACTATACTATTTTTATATGAATGATTTTGACTTCTAACACTGAAGCTACTGATAAGGTCCAGTTTTTTAATTTAGCATACAGGGTAAAGGGATTTCAGTGCTACTGCTTGAATTGAAGGAAAAAAACAACAAAACAATACACGTTATTTAAAAGTTTTCTTTGTGATATTCTTTAGCTAAGTAGTGGTAACACACAATGCTTTGACACGACTGGACATAGACCTACACAGACTTACCTTCGCAGTAGTCTAGTGGACAATGTATTTTCAAGTAAATACTGTTGCGCACGGCTTATAACCATGACAAAGAGCGCATTGACTTACCACCGCCACTAACTCGAATAGAAAAACTGCACCCGCAAAAGAATTCATGCGGTAAACAATTCAATTTCTAGGGTGATACGGGTACTGATCGATAAACCAGAGGATTCTGTTTAGTGCAATTTGGGACCGGGTCGACCACATAACTAACACAAAAACGCGAGGGTCAAAGTACAAAATGACATACGTACGTCCAAACATATATACAAACAAATAAACAAACATCCCCGATTTTCGATTGTGTTACCCCTGTAAGTGTCTCGCTCGCTACGCTCGCTCGCCAATAAATAAATAAACATCCCCGATTTTCGATTGTGTTACTCCTGTAAGTGTCTCGCTCGCTACGCTCGCTCGCCAACTAGTGGTGTGCTTGAGCACAAATGGCGAGCGAGCCTAAAGACTATATTTTTGACTTCTAACACTGAAGCTACTGAAAATAAGGTCCAGTTTTTTTAATTTAGCATACAGGGTAAAGGGATTTCAGTGCCATAGTAACAACTCTCTGCAACTGCTTGAATTGAAGGAAAAAACAACAACAACAAAACAATATGCGTTATTTAAAAGTTTTCTTTGTGATATTCTTTAGCTAAGTAGTGGTTGTAACACACAATGCTTTGACACAGCTGGAGATGCACCTACACAGACTTACCTTGGCAGTAGTCTAGTGGACAACGTATTTTCAGGTAAATACTGTGCGCACGGCTTATAACCATGACAAAGAGCGCATTGACTTACCACCGCCACTAACTCGAATAGAAACGGAAGTCCCTTAAGTTTTCAAGTATTAACTGCACCCGCAAAAGAATTCAAACGGTAAACAATTCAATTTCTAGGGTGATACGGGTACTAATCGATAAACCAGAGGATTCTGTTTAGTGTAATTTGGGACGGGGTCGAACAAATAACTAACACAAAAACGCGAGGGTCAAAGTACAAAATGACATACGTACGTCCAAACATATATTTGGCGAGCTAGCGTAGCGAGCGAGACACTTACAGGGGTAAAAATGAAAAAATCGGGGATGTTTATTTGTATATATGTATGGACGTACGTAAGGCATTTTTGTACTTTGACCCTCGCTTTTTTTTGTTAGTTTGGTTGTCGACCCCGTCCCAAATTGCACTAAACAGAATCCTCTGGTTTATCGATCAGTACCCGTATCACCCTAGAAATTGAATTGTTTACCGTTTTGAATTCTTTTGCGGGTGCAGTTAAAACTTGACAACTTAAGGGACTTCCATTTCTATTCGAGTTAGTGGCGGTGGTAAGTCAATGCGCTCTTTGTCATGGTTATAAGCCGTGCGCAACAGTATTTACCTGAAAATACATTGTCCACTAGACTACTGCGAAGATAAGTCTGTGTAGGTGCATGTCCAGTTGTGTCAAAGCATTGTGTGTTACAACCACTACTTAGCTAAAGAATATCACAAAGAAAACTTTTAAATAACGTGTATTGTTTTGTTGTTGTTGTTTTTTCCTTCCAAGCAGTTGCAGAGAGTTGTTACTATGGCACTGAAATCCCTTTACCCTGTATGCTAAATTTAAAAACTGGACCTTATTTTCAGTAGCTTCAGTGTTAGAAGTCAAAATCATTCATATAAAAATAGTATAGTCTTTAGGCTCGCTCGCCATTTGTGCTCAAGCACATCACTAGTATACAAATAAATAAACATCCCCGATTTTTTCATATTTACCCCTGTAAGTGTCTCGCTCGCTACGCTCGCTGGCCAACTAGTGGTGCGCTCGAATAGCGCAAATGCATGGCGAGCGATCAGACTCTTTTTACAGAAAAATAGGACAGAAAATACATCTAACTGTAGTGCACAGTGTAACCCTTTCCATTCTCCGTTAGCATCAGAGAATCTAAAGTCTCTGATCCCAGACTAAACTAACAATTACCTGAATAAACTTCGAAAGCAGTGGCAAAGAAGCGCAGCTTGACAAAGACTTCACAATTGTTTCAAGAAGAGAGTAGCTGTAAACTTTTTGGTTGAAACAATGTTGCGTCTGCAGCAGGATACTCCGCGCTCGTTAATTGAAAAAAAACTGGAACTGTGAACGCTTTACCTAACTTACGTAATTAGAAGCGCGCGCATTTAAAGAGCATACGTACCATCCATACATACATACATATATATATATATATATAACATATACCCGATTTTGCATTATCCACCCCTAATACTGTCTCGCTCGCTACGCTCGCTCGCCAATAAACAAACATCCCCGATTTTCGATTGTGTTACCCCTGTAAGTGTCTCGCTCGCTACGCTCGCTCGCCAATTAATGATGGCTCAGCGTCCCTTGGCGTCTAGAAATGACCAGGCGTGGGTGGTGTTGCCTAGCAGCCAGCGTTCACAAGCCGCGCGCAAACGTTACCGTTCGGAGCGTCCAAACCAACTGAACGCACGACCTTGAACGCCAGCAGCCAGGCCAGCAGCTTGGCAGACGTTCAAACCCACTGTCACTTGGGACCTGGAAGATTAGGCCGAGGACAGGGTGTCACCGTGCTCTGGTGCTGTGCTTTGTTGGCCTCTTGTTCTACTTGGTTGCTTGCTTCACATACTGCTAGAGGACCTGTCTCATACTTTCTGGCTCTGACTTCCTTTTTCCTTGACTTATTTCTTTTTTTTTCTTTTCTTTTTTTTCCCTTTGTTTTTAATCACCATTCCTTTTCAATGGTTTAATTACTTTTTGTTTTAATTATCATTCATCTTCTTTCTTATTCTGTGACTTTTTTTTAGTTTTAATTCATTGCCCTTTATTCTTGTTATTACCACTATCATTGCTATTCAATTATTTGTAATTGCTGGGCTTTTGTTTAATCATCATCATCATCATTGGTTTACTACCCCCACTGCTGCTGCTACTGCTGCTACTGCTACTACTATTGCTACTGTTTTGATTGACAATCAGGAGATTCTTTCACTCTTGTTTGAGCTCATCAGCATGACACAACACCATTTGGTAGACATGGACAATCCCAGAGGTAGAGAGTATGGCAACAAAATAATGCAAAGGAGAATGTGATGTGGCAGGAGAAGGAAAGAGAAGAGAAAGGGAGATGAGAGAGATGAGAGAGAGAGAGAGAAGAGAGAGAGAAGAGAAGAGAAGAGAAGAGAAGAAAAACAATTTCCGTGATTTTTATGTCTGAAGAATATTGTCACATTTGATGTGAGCGTTGTGCCATGTATGAAAACAGAGCTTCTGTCCCAGGAATGCCACAACTTTTTGCTAGTGTTCAGTCCACCATCACACCTCTGTTGGCTGCTAGCTCCTGTTTCCACAATGTAGAGTGCGCAGTTATAGATTACTTCACTTGAGAATCACTTCCACACTATGAATGTGAGAGCCCTATCTCATACTGTTTTCTCATCTGCTTTCTCATACTGCTTTCTCATACTGCTTTCTCATACTGCTTTCTCATACTGCTTTCTCATATTTCAGTCTCATACTTCTTTCTTGTCCCTGAATTTGAGAGCCACCTGGACACGAAAAGTAGCAGTAACAGCACCGTTGCTACTTCCTAGCACTAGACAAATGTCAAGAAACCGTACTCTTACTACTAGTCACTTGAATACACCGACGACAACAACAACAACTACTACTACTACTACTACTACTACTACTACTACTACTACTACTACTACTACTACTGCTACTACTACTACTACTACTACTACTCACCACTACTTTTTTTTTGGGGGGGGGGGAATAATAATGATGATGATGGCTTTCTACTACATACTGCCACCACCATGATGCCAACAAAGTGACACTCTGTAATAACCACTATATACTTCAATCAAAAGCTATGCACCGAATAACTCTGACTTAAGTAGCTACTAAGCTAAGAGCTAAGTAGCTAATTAGCCACTTCTACTTCTACTTAGCTATACTGGTAACAAACTAGCTGGCTTTACTGACAAGTTTAGCTACTTAGTTTAAATAGAACTAGCTTGATAACAATGAATTAAGTAGCTACTAAGCTAGGAGGTAAGTAGCTGATTAGCCACTCCTAATTTGACCTAGCTATACTACTAACCAACTAGCCAGCTTTACTAACAAGTTTAGCTACTTAGTTTAAATAGAACTAGCTTGATAACAATGAATTAAGTAGCTACTAAGCTAGGAGGTAAGTAGCTGATTAGCCACTCCTAATTTGACCTAGCTATACACTGTAAACCAAAAGGTGTGTAGTTCACACCAAATTAAGCGTGAATCACTTGTAACAATAGTCACACCAAAATATGGTGTGATGCGCACACCTCATCGTTTGGGTGTGAAGTACACACCAAATTTAGCGTGAATTCTCACCACAATCACTATGAACTCATACTTACATTAATGCTGAATTATTTTAAGTTACATTGATTCTAGTAATACATATCAACATTTTTTTCCAAAAAGAGATTGGTGTAATCCCAGATCTCATTAATCAGACGACTAAAATCTTACTCGACTCTCTTATATAGCACACAAGTGTACAAAACATTTATAAGTTAGATTACAATGATAATAGCATTGGTTTTTGCCTGCACATGAATATAATTAATGTTCGGTAAAGGGTCCATGCTATTCCATTGAGTGTGAATTTCACACTAAGTGTGCATTCACACTAGGAAGAAAGTGTGAAGGACACACTATGCATAGGTGGTGGGCATTCACACCACCAGTTTGGTGTGAATTTGGTGGGTTTTCACGCTATAATTTTTACAGTGTACTACTAACCAACTAGCCAGCTTTACTAACAAGTTTAGCTACTTAGTTTAAATAGAAATAGAGTTACTAACCATTTGGCCTTGCATGTTGACAAATCGGCTCTCACAACTCCGTCCTGCTGAGAATTCTCCCAATTCCACCTCGAGTTGGGCGGACTTTGAACGTAGGCCATCCAGGCTGGTTCACCTGAACTGGTATATCCACTTTTAAGAACTTTCTTTTACAAATCTAGACCAAAAAACGACAAGTAAAAGAGCACAACAAAATAAGAAACGATCTAAAATTAGACAAATTCATTAATGATGGCTCAGCGTCCCTTGGCGTCTAGAAATGACCAGGCGTGGGTGGTGTTGCCTAGCAGCCAGCGTTCACAAGCCGCGCGCAAACGTTACCGCCCGGAGCGTCCAAACCAACTGAACGCACGACCTTGAACGCAGCAGCTTGGCAGACGTTCAAACCAACTGTCACTTGGGACCTGGAAGATTAGGCCGAGAACAGGGTGTCACCGTGCTCTGGTGCTGTGCTTTGTTGGCCTCTTGTTCTACTTGGTTGCTTGCTTCACATACTGCTAGAGGACCTGTCTCATACTTTCTGGCTCTGTCTTCCTTTTTCCTTGACTTATTTCTATTTTTTTCTTTTTCTTTTTTTTCCCCTTTGTTTTTAATCACCATTCCTTTTCAATGGTTTAATTACTTTTTGTTTTAATTATCATTCATCTTCTTTCTTATTCTGTGACTTTTTTTTAGTTTTAATTCATTGCCCTTTATTCTTGTTATTACCACTATCATTGCTATTCAATTATTTGTAATTGCTGGGCTTTTGTTTAATCATCATCATCATCATTGGTTTACTACCCCCACTGCTGCTGCTACTGCTGCTACTGCTACTACTATTGCTACTGTTTTGATTGACAATCAGGAGATTGTTTCACTCTTGTTTGAGCTCATCAGCATGACACAACACCATTTGGTAGACATGGACAATCCCAGAGGTAGAGAGTATGGCAACAAAATAATGCAAAGGAGAATGTGATGTGGCAGGAGAAGGAAAGAGAAGAGAAAGGGAGATGAGAGAGATGAGAGAGAGAGAGAGAAGAGAGAGAGAAGAGAAGAGAAGAGAAGAGAAGAAAAACAATTTCCGTGATTTTTATGTCTGAAGAATATTGTCACATTTGATGTGAGCGTTGTGCCATGTATGAAAACAGAGCTTCTGTCCCAGGAATGCCACAACTTTTTGCTAGTGTTCAGTCCACCATCACACCTCTGTTGGCTGCTAGCTCCTGTTTCCACAATGTAGAGTGCGCAGTTATAGATTACTTCACTTGAGAATCACTTCCACACTATGAATGTGAGAGCCCTATCTCATACTGTTTTCTCATCTGCTTTCTCATACTGCTGTCTCATACTGCTTTCTCATACTGCTTTCTCATACTGCTTTCTCATATTTCAGTCTCATACTTCTTTCTTGTCCCTGAATTTGAGAGCCACCTGGACACGAAAAGTAGCAGTAACAGCACCGTTGCTACTTCCTAGCACTAGACAAATGTCAAGAAACCGTACTCTTACTACTAGTCACTTGAATACACCGACGACAACAACAACAACTACTACTACTACTACTACTACTACTACTACTACTACTACTACTACTACTACTACTGCTACTACTACTACTACTACTACTACTCACCACTACTTTTTTTTTGGGGGGGGGGGAATAATAATGATGATGATGGCTTTCTACTACATACTGCCACCACCATGATGCCAACAAAGTGACACTCTGTAATAACCACTATATACTTCAATCAAAAGCTATGCACCGAATAACTCTGACTTAAGTAGCTACTAAGCTAAGAGCTAAGTAGCTAATTAGCCACTTCTACTTCTACTTAGCTATACTGGTAACAAACTAGCTGGCTTTACTGACAAGTTTAGCTACTTAGTTTAAATAGAACTAGCTTGATAACAATGAATTAAGTAGCTACTAAGCTAGGAGGTAAGTAGCTGATTAGCCACTCCTAATTTGACCTAGCTATACTACTAACCAACTAGCCAGCTTTACTAACAAGTTTAGCTACTTAGTTTAAATAGAACTAGCTTGATAATTAAGTTCTTTCATTTATCATCAAATCAATACAATAGTTATGCTGCAATGATTAGTTTTGGCCTGTGTCTCTTACTAGGCTGGCTGGGTGATGTATATGTTGGAAGGTATCGATGCCTACACTACTGTAGCAGGATGGCCTGGGTAGGATCTATTGCCCTCAATACTTACTACATCATTGGGAACTATGTATGGCAATTCCCCCATATTGCAGATATTGTTATTCAAGTGGTTTTCAATGGAGTCATAGGTGTAGGACTTGCTGGACTAGTGGTGAGCAGTATTCAGTTGGGATTAGATCAATTGGTAGATGCTTCATCTGTAGATATAGCTTCATACATAAGCTGGTGTACTTGGTTGTATTACCTGGCATCTTCTGTGGCTACCTTGACAACTGATTGTCTCTGTGGCGGTTATGAACATCCAATGTCTGCTCTCTCTGTGTCCTTTATGATGACCCTACTAGTTGTGATGGACATTTGTTTCAATCATTATCTAATCAAAGAGCCAGTGACTCACAATCCTCTGAAGCTCATCTTCCAAGTGCTCAGATATGCAGTGAAGAACAGGTATCCTCGCCTGAGAAGTGCCTTCACCTACTGGGAAGACAAACCTTACTCCAGAATAGATCTGGGAAAAAGTAAATATGGAGGACCGTTTACCACAGAGCAGGTAGAAGATGTAAAGACTTTCTTTCGCATTTTAGCTCTACTTGCAGCAGCCATAGTCTGGGGAGTAGTTCTAATAGATGAACAAGAATTTGCTTATACATTGTTAATGAGTCATTATCAAGATGGCCTCTTTATTAAATCTAATGACAATTGTTTGACTTTAAAGGACTTCAGGAATTGTATCCCACAAAAAATAGTCAGACACGTTTCCATTTTTACTGTAGTTTTGTTCGCTCCCATTTTTGAGCTGATACTTTACCCATTGCTGAACAGGTGGCTGCATTATAATAGTTTCAGTATTCTGTTTCGAGTCCAGATATGCATTGGTACTCTAATGCTGTGTGAGCTTTCTTACCTCTGCATTGAAATTGCCAATACATTTAGTACAGGCACGACCCACAACTTTACCTGCTTTTTGTATTCATCAGTGCAAGATAACTCCAGACATGAATTTCAGCTGCATGTTAAGTGGTTAATTTTTCCCCAAGTAATATATGGAGTATCATTATATCTATTTACTTCAAGTAGTTCTGAATTCATTATTTCTCAAACTCCCTATTCCATGAGAGGGATAGTGATAGGTTGGTCTTGCTTTCTCTATGGGATCTTGTTTGTTTCAGTCCAGGAATTGTACACACTGTTTTTTAAACTTCTTAGAAACATTGTTGAACTGAAATCACATTGCAGCATTTGGTATTTTACAGTTTTTCTTCTGCTGTGTTTAATTTTGTTTCTTGTAATTGCTGTTAGCAAGCGATGGTATCGTTTGAGAAGGAGAGATGAAGTTCTGCGCAATCAGCAAATATTTGCCATCAACTACTACGACAAGTATTTAGCACAACTATCTAAATGAATTAACTGGATAGTTATTAGGACTTTTGTCTAAAATTCACAATTTAAAATATGTTAGACTCACTGAAACAGTTGTGTGCAGTAATTACAATGAATTGTCATGTAGCTTTTTATAATTATTATAAATTAAACTATTTTTGCTATTAATGATATTAGCGCACAAATTATCTTTTTTTGCAAGAGAACACCTCTTTCCATATAATTTTAACATAATGTTTTATTGTTTTTTTGTGGCTACACTGTAAAGTATTTAAAATTTTACATCGTATAGGAAATGCATTCATTGATGTGTTTATCAAGCCATGTTCTATGTCAGTAGATACCTCAGTGATGATTAGGGTTGAAATGATTTATTTCTCATAAATGGTCACTTCAGTGCACCATGTGTAGCATTTGAAATTGAAATAAAAATATTAAAACCTTCTCACTTATTTTTAATGCAAAATCACCTTATAGAACAAGCTAATAATTTTGTTTGCTTGAGATTTGGTTTACAATTTGTAAACAAACTTTAGGAAAAGTTGAACTGCTAATTGTTGACTTTTCCTTCTTTTTGATTATGTAGTAGAATGAGGGGGTACGGGGTATAGGGTGTGTGATGTAAAAAAACAGTTATGCCTTATAATATTATGTGTGAGTAACTGTAGACATAATTTGTGAAGCAAAGATAAGAAAAACAAACTTCATTAGCTACACTTCACAATTATTGCTACTCTATTATGACTTGTACTACTTATCATAGTTACGAAGTGTTTGAAAGTGTTTTTGCAAGCAGTCCTATTTTTATTACCATGCAATATTGGAACATACAATTTCATCGCTGTTGATGAGCATATTATTCTAAATCTGATAATTAAAAAGAAAAACAAAAAATTTTATGATAATAATTTCATAATTATTCATGTGTGATTGATTTTCATTGGCTAAGGTTAGTAGGAGATTTGATTTTTAAGAGAACAATGTATATTTCATTTTGTCACATGAATATGCTTTTGTGGAATTAATTAGTTGTTTATAAATCATAAACCTTACCAATAATTTTCAGTTTCATTTCAGACTTACAAGTCTTAGTGTCAACACATCATTGTAGATATACTTTTGGTAGCTGGGAGACAAGCAATGTTATTCAAATGTTCTATTCTACTAAGCTGTTAAAAAAAAAAGTAGCTTGATCCATAAAAGTGCATTTACTCGGGATTTACTCAAAACAAAATATATCATCAAATGGTCATATCATAACTAAAGTTGATGATGGAGATCTTTCTTAATTTTTTGAGATTGTTACTTAATTGTAAATCATCTATGTTACGAGGTTGTAAAACCAAGAGCTCTTTCTTGCTTCTTCTGTGGATGTTTATAGCATACGATGCAATTACAGTTATCTTTTTCATCCACTTTTCTACCAACAAGATTTATAGCTATTATCTTCTAGCCATTTGTTTTGGTGGGTGTGTCATATCTGGCTGGCTGGCAGATGTGTATATTGGAAGGTATCGATGCATACGATACAGCAGCAGAATTGCCTGGGTAGGAACTATTGCCCTCAATACTTATTACCTGGTACAGAACTATCTGTGGCAACCTCCCCACATCGCAGATACTATTACTCAGATTATTCTGAATGGAGTCCTAGGTATTGGGCTCGCAGGATTATTCGCTAACAGTATTCAGTTGGGATTAGATCAAATGGTTGATGCTTCATCAACCAAAATTATTTCTTACATCAGCTGGTGCACAGCAAAAAAAGAAGTATGTATATCATACTTTTTAGGTATAATTGTCATACTTTTCTATTTTATACCGTAGGTATGGTTACCTGCAAGTATGATATACATACTCCAAGAGTATGTCTAGTATACTCTAATTAAGTATAAATTGAAAAACGTATAAGATTCATACTACAGGAAAGGTATAATTTTTATATTTTAAATCTTCTTTCTAGAATTGACTCACACAGTTTCCAGCAGTTGAAATTAGTTGCTTGCGGTTATCATGACGTATATGACAAGAACTTCATACTGTGACTAGAGCAGGCAAAGATGAATTCCATTCAAATATCACAATGTATACAATTCTAACATTTTACATATATTATCATCAGTTGATTAGAGTATTATAACTTAGATACTTTAAACATTAAAAAAAAATTCATTTATTACTACTTATTTTCTGTTGTCTTGAAATAATTAAATATATAAAAGTTTTTGTTAAAATATTAAAAGTTAATTATGGAAAGTAAAATACCTTATGTTTTCAAGGTACCCGCCACCTGACTCAGTAATTAGTATTAAAATACCTTCTGTTGTCACGGCATCCCCTCCCTCCCCCCCCCTCCCCCCAACAAATTAATTGGTATTGAAATACCTTCTGTTGTCACAGCTTCCCCCCTCCCCCGACTCATTAATTAGTATTGAAATACTTTCTGTTGTCACGGCACCCACCCCCTGACTCATTAATTAGTATTGAAAGACCTTCTGTTGTCACGGCACCCACCCCCTAACTTATTAATTAGTATTGAATACCTTCTGTTGTCACAGCATCCCCCACCCACCCCCTAACTCATTAATTAGTATTGAAATACCTTCTGTTGTCACGACACCCACCCCCTAACTCATTAATTAGTATTGAAATACCTTCTGTTGTCACGACACCCACCCCCTAACTCATTAATTAGTATTGAAATACCTTCTGTTGTCATGGCACCACCCCCCCTCCCGACTCATTAATTAGTATTGAAATACCTTCTGTTGTCACGACACCCACCCCCTAACTCATTAATTAGTATTGAAATACCTTCTGTTGTCACAGCACCCTCCCCCCCACTCATTAATTAGTACTGAAATACCTTCTGTTGTCAAGGCACCCACCCCCTGACTCATTAATTAGTATTAGAATACCTTCTGTTGTCACCGCACCCACCCCCTAATTCATTAATTAGTATTGAAATACCTTCTGTTGTCACGGCACCCACCCCCTAACTCATTAATTAGTATTGAAATACCTTCTGTTGTCCCGGCACCCACCCCCTGACTCATTAATTAGTATTGAAATACCTTCTGTTGTCAAGGCACCCACCCCCTGACTCATTAATTA
>WLWD01004179.1_pt1 | contig 30471 bp, 23 predicted proteins | sample 6712731 | NCBI WGS metagenome assembly WLWD01 (sample SAMN12718690, study PRJNA576275) | sponge metagenome | isolation source: marine sponge | host: Mycale hentscheli | place: New Zealand: South Island, Marlborough, Capsize Point | collected 2014-11-01
TAACAATTTCTAAATTTAATAGTACGGTACAAAATTGCCCATTAAAAATGTATGGGGAAAGTAGCTGTTCAATTGAAATCACATGGGGGAAAGTGAAATAGTGCGTAACTAAGTGAAATATCACGGAAACTAAGTGAAATACCACAGTAGCTAAGTGAAATAGTACGGATAAGTGTGCATGCATGCAGCATTATCCTTGAAAACATATAGTTCGAGAGATTCTAGTTGGAGACAATGTCATTATGTACCACAGAAGCTTCACACGTATTAAATGGAATTTTTTCAGCATTTTAGGATGAGTTGTAAGCTGAACACGAAATTCCAGAGGAAGCTAATCCTGAAATACGAAGATAGTGAGTGACTGATACAATGTAGCTACAAGTGCAAATGATAAAAAAAAAAAAAAAGATGGCCTACTATTAGCGAGTGAGAGCACGGGTAACCTGTGCTATTAGGGATCATAACACTCATAAAACAATCTAAATAGCACTTACGGAGTACAATTTCAATTGCTTTACGAGTGCTCCCCTAATAGCACGGTTACCCATGCTATTACTCATACTACAGTAATATAAAATGGTATTCGATAACCCACGCTTTCAGCAATGAATTGGCGGCAGAAATGATTAGTTCAGACAGTTACATGCTTTACAGGGGAGGGGAGAGGTGCTTCAAGAAAATTCTGTTTTTTGTCATGGCAAATAATTTGCCATTCACCTATCTATTCTACACTACACATAATTACACTTACTTGTTATTACACAGCATAATTCCTGCCGTTGCAGTCCTTTTCTCCGTTATCATCACCCACCAGTTGCACAAAATGCGCTAGCCAACAACGAGCAACCAAGAGCGCGCGCAGAGACATTGCGTGAGGTCAAAGGTGAGGGTTAGCCGCCGGCCCGATTCCGACAACAATGTGGTAAAGCGTCGTCACTATTGTTTGTCTCCAACTTGCACTATTATTTTTATTTTAGTTGTACATACTATTAAATGAATTTGAAAATAAATAAAAATAACACAAAACTATGGTGATTAATGAATATTCAAAATACTATAGATACCAAGTGTACATTTCAGGTCCTTATATGATTTTCTTATTTTTCCTTGACTTCTTGAATCCCATCTCTGAAAGAGAAATAACATATCTTCTTTCAACATGTTGCCTGATGTTGCAGCACCAGATTTACCACTGAAATACTGGAGTCGAAGAACTGTGGAAAGATCACTCAAACTCCAATGTGCACTAACCAATGTAGTACAAATATCATCGTAGTGTTCATTTGAGATAGGCTCAGACTGATCCTCCAATAAAAATATCTTCTCAAGCACCTCTTTTGGTAAATTAAAAAATGGTTCAAAATTAAGCACTTCCATAAGTTTATAAGTAGTATTCACACTCAATTCAACAACTTCATCCTTGGATATAAGGTTTTCATTTGTAACTTCTGTGGTACCATTAAGAATGGCTTCCTGAATTAAAGAGAGTTGTATTTGAGAGGATAGAGTATCGTGATCAGAAAGTGCTCCTTCACCAAGTTGAATGGGGTATAAAATAAACTCAGCAACTGAAATATGTGAATAAGATTCTTTAACTATTTTCCTGATTTCGTTTATAACAGCCGATCTGAAATTGTAAAAGTCTAGAATAGACTTGAGTTCTTTTCTAGCACGAGCTGCAAAAGTTAGGGTTTTAAAATGTTTTTCCACTTCGATATAGGAATCGATTCCTCTAGAGTCAGTCCAAAACAAACCTTTTCTCCAGATAACGCAAGAAGACTTCCTGGCTGAAAATGGGTAGTTAGGGTTTGTATTAAAAGGGAATTGAGAAGCAATCTTTAGAAGAAGTTGCTGATGAAACCTTGGACCGAACATTTGGTGCTCTTGGATGCACATAATACGCCAACCAAACTGTTCCTCAGAATCCATTGAGTTCACTCCATTCCACAAGTCTGGAGGAGCACTACTTCTCACAAGATGGGGGAAGAATAACTGGTCCTCAAGGGGATGAGGAAGTGTAAACCCTGAGATAGCATATAGAGCATGTCTGTCAGCAAGCTTTATGCAAAACTCCATCCGAACTAAGTACCGAATGGCCAAGGAAACATTGAAGCCAATTGTTCCAAGGCTGGCTTGGAGTTGTGACATAGATACAAGACCGAGAGGATTAGGAATTTCCACCATTTTGTGAAAGCCATGGACCATAGACAAAATGGCCCCTTGATTGTGAATAATCCATGATGTTCTGTCATGAGAATCACTTTCTAAAAATAGGAGATAGCCTCTGGAATGCAGTGACCAGCATGCTTCACACAATTTCTCTCTATCTTTGATATTTGGAATATTAGTGTGAGACAAATAATCCAGCAATTCTTCAATTTCAATCACTATGGTTTCTTGAAACTTGTACAGAATAAAAGAACGCAGGAAACAGCTGTTGTGATCTAAATTCGTTCCAGAATGAAGACTGTCGCACCTCTGGCTGATAAACTGTCTGAGCTTGTGGATGCTGGCAGAGTTAGGCTTGCGAGTATCCAAAGTAAGACATCCATTAAACTTCAGCAAATCATCTGATGAAGTGCTAACTATTTTGTCAAGTAGCACGGCCTTTTGGCGCAGGTCCTCTTTTGAAACTTCGTCTTCGTGAGTGCCTAGCAAGAATACATTAAGGGAATGCTTGTTTTCTCCTAAGGTCGAGTGAATAAGAGCACTCCAGTAATTGATAGACTTCTCAGTAACACTGGGAGAATTGCGAAGATCTACAGTCATAAGTATAATCGGAGAAGAATACTGCGACGCTATACTGATAATGGTAGAATGGCTGGCATGGTAAATGGGATGCCCAGCAAAATCATACAGGACCACCCGGCCAAAATGCTTGCTGTCGAAACTGACAGGCATTATCCCAGATGTTTCAGCATCAGGAGGAGTGACTCGTTGAAATCTTCCAGTTACCCATTCTTGAAAAAATCCCCCTCCTCGCAGAGTTTTGGCAAGTGTCGATTTACCAGTAGCAAGATCGCCAAGCAGGAATATCTTGTTGGTTAGTCCTAGTGGCTCCCAATATTTCAAGTATGGAAACTTATTAGACACATTTCCTTTTGAAGGGTCCATTCCATGCTTGATAAAAACATTTAAAATCTCCACATTGTCGGTTAAATCCAAAGGCATCCGCCCAACTTGATTTCTTGCCGTCATGCTATCTTTAGAAAAAGACAAAAGAAGTTCTACCATTTCCAACCTCTCTTTCTGGCAAGCTAAGTGCAGTGGGGTATTACCAAACTTGTTCTTCAAGCTGGAGTTGCACTGCTTGTCCTTGATGAAGAAGTTCATGATCTCCACATGCCCATTAGCAGCAGCACGATGTACAGGAGTAGAATTGAATTTGTCTGTACAGGTTGGGCTACAGCCTTTCTCATCCACTAGGTGCACAACTATGTCATAGTGACCAAAGCTGGCAGCCAAGTGAAGTGGTGTTGCTTTCAGGCCCTTTTCTTGAATGTTGCAGTCACATTCAGACTGGCCAGTCAAGAACTGGACGACACTGAGGTGGCCAGACTGGCATGCATGATGAAGTGGTGTTCGCCCGGTCTTATCCCTCACAGCCTTTTCTCAATCAAAAACTCAACCACAGGACCTCTGCCTTTGTTGGCTGCCAAATGCAAAGGTACGTAACCATTTTCTTCCATCAAATTGGTGTTTGCCCCAGCTTCAGACACCAGGTACATTACTGTGTCCAAGTGCCCGTACTGGGCTGCCAAGTGCAATGGAGTCACGTGAGATTGATCCACACAATTAGGAGCACTGTCGCTTCCTTCCAGCAAGAAGCGGGCAATATCAGTGTGTCCATTTCTAGAGCAGTAATGCAGTGGTGTCCGACCTTCACTGTCTATACATGACGAGTTGCCTTCTCCATAGTCGACAATAAGTTTCACCACTTCTAAGTTGCCGCTGAGTGATGCGGAGTGTATTGGAGTCACTCCATCGTCTGTGACAGCCTGTGCAGGATCAACAATATCCAAGTTCAGCAGGTATCGAACAACATCTGCATGGCCCTCCTGACATGCCAAGTGCAGCGGTGTGAAGCCTAGATCATCGCTGCATATGGCACTGCAAGATTTCTCCTCGATCAGATAAGCCACTATATCGCGGTGACCCCCATAACTAGCGTAATGCAAAGGAGTTCTACCAGACACGGCTTGTTTGATTTTTGGGTTCTTCTGAGGGCAGGTCTTGCAATTGACATCACACATCTTGTCATTGGTGAAATACTGCACTAGATCCAAACAGCCAACCTTGGCAGCAATGTGCAGGGATGTGGAGCCAGTCAGCAATTCCCTGGTAGTAACACTGCACTGCTTTTCTTCCACCAAGAACTTGACAATATCCAGCTGACAGTGTTTAGTAGCCAGGTGCAACGCAGTCTCCCCACGCTTGTTTCTGATATTGAGTGGGTGCTTTCCTTCAGTGGTGAGAAAACCCACAGCTGCGAGGTGACCCTGGTAAGATGCATGATGTAGGGGAGTGTTGCCATCGTGATCCACCATGGACATGAGGCTGGCATCAAACTTCAGCAAGTATTTCATCACTTCCACTTGCCCGTGTTCGGCTGCTAGGTGGAAAGAATTGCTCCTTTTCGGCTTGAACATCAAATCGGGCAACCTTTCAACTAAATACTCCACTACATTTAAGTGGCCACTTGCTGCTGCTATTTGTAAGGGTGTCGGTAAGTTAAATTCCAACTCGCTCAATCTGTACACGTTATTTTCAACGAGGTCCTTGATGATATCGAGACGGCCATGCTGGCTGGCAAAGTGCAGCACGGTGAGGTTGTTGGGCCCCACATAAGCTATCTTTCCTTCCTTGGTAGTGGGATGAATGTGAGGAAGGAGTTGAAAGGTCAGTTCAAAATCTCCCTCTTCCAATGCTCTCAGTAGTGATTCTTCCGCCTCTGCATCTGTGTACACAGAACTTGGAGTCGTGGGGGCAGATAAGAATTCTGGATCACTTTTGCAACTAAAACAACAACAACAAATAACAACAGTAGAAGATCATGACATTCCATCAGAATAAATTATATAAATTCTCACTGATCCAAATCCTGAATTGTATAATCACTCACATTAGATTTATGGTATCTTAAATTTCCCTTATTGGAATCCTCATATACCCTAAACCAAAAATTACTTTCTAAAATTCAATTATTTCTCAGGTGAAAAATCAGCCGTATAGAGCCACGATTGCCGAACATTAAAAACATCAGGCAAGTTTTAACTAATAATATTGTTGCTGTTTATACGGCTGTAAAAAATTAATTTTCCTACAAAGTGGTTAGAATACATATTATACTACATATGTATAATGCCTGAAACCAATATTATAAGTATGCCATAAACAACAATTAGTACACTCAGTGCCATTATATTAGGTAATATCATGTGCCACATATATATAATTATACGCTTGTCGGTCAGTAACAACAACAGGGGGGGGGGGGGGGGGGTGTATTCAGGAATACACAAGTCAAGAAAAGTGATGATATGCATGTATTCATGAATAAATCATTAGCTGGTTCGAGTTAAAGCATCATCAGTAACAGTGGCATCTCTGTGTTCATGAATAAAGCTGAGTTGGGTTAGTAAGTGTCATCAGTAAGGACAACGACGATGATGGCGTGTGTATTCATGTATACATGGTATGGGTCAAGAAAAGTAAGTGAAGAAAAAAGTTAGTGGACTGATGTAACTAGCCAAGTGGTATAGAATAACAACAATGGATATAATACCTTACACTACTGCATTCCTAATTTGCAAAATTATTACATCAAGCGCCACTGTGTGGCAGGGACTTGCTAGTATAAATATAATGTAATGTACATATTGAGGAAAATGGCCTTGAGGTAAGTCTTAGTCACACGATATGCTTTAACCCTTTAACCGTTGCGGCCGCGATAGTCGACGATTTTAAAAAATCATAACAAATACAATATTTAAGCTTAGCGTCATATATAGTAATCAAATGACGTCAAAAGGACAGCTCTTTCCAGTGAACAAGTTAAAAATAGCAATAAACTCAGGTTGCTAAGGACCCTTTACCGATTTGTCAGACCATTCAAATAAGAATTATGGCTACTTGGTATACAACCTCCGAGGTTATTGGGCTATTGGAAGACGATGATTTCGGTCTTTCCAGAGAAGAAGAAAGCGAGTTTGAAGGAGAAGAGATAACGAGCTACCTTTCAAGTTGTGTGCAGCAATTGTCAGTTAGGGATAGTGCAGTAGAAAGTGATGATGAAGCCATGGATGTGCAGCAATTGGAAGATTTGGATGTTTTGGTAAATCACAAAGAGGATACTGAAGAGAGGAGCACAGATGAAGATACAGGTAATAGTTAAGATATATTTTAGCTAAATAATGATCTAGTGTTCACTAAAAAAATATTTACTGACCCTAGATGCAGGCCAGTTTGACATACTTCAATTTACCAGTAGCTCCACCCTCATGAAGCCTGAAGAATCAAGCAGTATGAGTACTGATATTTTGCCTTCTAGTGACTCAGACACAGAGGAGTTTGAATCAAGGATTTGTAACTAAATTTATACTATATGAGGAAAATAAGGGGAGGTTTTGGTTTAAAAATTCAAATAACAACAGTATAGCCACGTGTCAAACTTTGGCACTTAGTTGCTTGGCAACCAAAACCACGTACACATGCTCATTAAGTCTGTGGCTTTCTATAAATATATGGTTGCTAGGGAGTTTATGAAAATGTTTGAAAGTTATATAACAAATTGTAACGTGGGTTTACTTGGTCATAATACCTGTAAAAATTAAAAAACGGTGAAAGGGTTAAGAGAGCTCAGTGTTCATTGAGTTTCAGTTCAACAAGGACGTCACTCAATGAGTACATGGAACTCAATAGCCCTACATATGTATGGGACAGGTTCTCTGCTCTTCTATACAATAAAGACAATAGACAACCAAAAATAGAAAAGGAAAAAAAATGAAAAGAAAAGAAAAGAAAAAAAAAGAAAAAAAGAAAAGAAAAGAAATTACACTAAAATGGTAAGCCAGAGTATACACGAAGTTAGTCTGTATGTAGCCACCTTATCCCCTGAAGTCACACTTTCTTTTCACTCCGCCTTCCTCATGCTTGTTTAAGATGCTATCAAATCTCCATTTATGTGATTCCAATTTGCCGTGAACATGATTCCAGCACACACAACAATTGCAATAAGGATATTAATTTAGAGCCATGAATCTAACATAATTGTCTGAATATCATTACTTTACCCTTCAATGGAGTTTGCTCAATATTTAGTGAGTTTCTTACTATATCAAGTAAATTATCATTACACTAGTGCTATGTTTCCAGCATGTACACCTCAAAGTGCAGCAGTCTGCATACCAGCGGGCAGTAGTCTTCCTTCACGCTTTCCCAGCCCCATTCTATCAGATAAGCTACTTCCTTTCCATTCCTGTACCTGGAAGTAGATATCTTTCCACTACATCAGTGCTATTTAACTGAATACCACAGCTTTCCGTGCTAATTATAAAGACAAAAATTTATTTTACTGCAGTTAACAAATCATTTATTAAATGGTCCTACTCTGATTCTGCCATTATTGTTACTTTTCTTGTTGTTGCTAAATAGCATGCCCAGGAATTTCGCCGCAATATTGCCTCGCGAACAAAGTACGGCAAGGTTGTAGATAGATTGATGTGACCAGTTCAGGTCATTATTTCAGTTTACCACTGCTGTGGTATTTCAAAAATAATACCACAATTTTTGCATTGAAACATAACTCGGCTATGGTATTAATCTATACATATTTTATACTTGATAGCTTCACCACGATAATGTTTGTGACCCACAAGATAACTCACAATACCTCACGGTTGTTATTCTCGCTCTGTATTGCTCATGCCTGCTACATATACACTTTAGTAGTTAATAGCAGCCATCCAGATGGCGGAGGCATTACAACTAGCAGCAAAAACTACTGCAGTGACGATATCCAGTATACAATAAACCAGTTATTTCACTTAATTAAGAGTGTTATATGCCACGGTGAGATATTTACGCAGGCTAATTGGTTTTCACAAGCTGCCCCTTGCTCACTTAAAAAGTATTGTATAGTTCATGGATCTACATTAGTGCTTTTCTTACCTGTCTTCTACGGATGCCATGTAAAATGGTGTCGAAATGATCTGCAAAAAAAAAAAAAAAAAAAAAAAAAGACATCAGGTTTAGAACAAAAGGGTAAAAGCTTGCTTGATTTTGATTTTCAGTATCTAGCTAGTAAAATTAACAAATTAATCATCAGCAATTTAAGACAATCGCTTCTTTTCTTTCTTTAATCGAAGAAATCAGGCTACCGCTTGTGCTAAACTAGCATAGCTACAGGCTACGACTAAACTAAAACTACAGGCCTACCTGAGCCTGGTACACACAGTTCGCTCCTCTCCTAGATATTCGCAACCTCCAATTTCTCAACTACATAGCAACGTCAGTTACTTCATGGTACTTCGGCTGTTTTCATTTTCTTGCTGACTCAGGCAAGCAAACGCTTCCTTTCTTGGTAGGCGTGGTCTCAGTCGGCCGCGGTTAGAGGTGTGTCAGGTTTATAAGAGTGATGAATGCTGTAAAATTATTGTGGTTCATTGTACACAATAGAAACATGGACGTCGTGAAAAAAAGAAAAAAAGAAAAAAAAAAGACTGGCAATTGCATCATGAAATCACTGCATCCAGTGATGCTGGTTTCTTTATCCAGTGTCCTCCACCTGTTTGTTCCCAGTGACTCCTGAAGTGATTCTTTAACTGCTGGTAGTCCAAGGCAGATTGCTTTTCTTGGGAGTAGGCACATGCTTCGTTACTCCAGCTCACACTCTGATGCAACACGACACTTGCTAAGCTCGCTAGCTCGATGTAGTCTTTACACAGTGATGCTTTACACAGCCTAGATTCTGCGCCATCAACACACTTGCCCACGTCTGGATCTAGCACTTCTATTCTATCTGTCCCACAAAACCAATTCATACTCACGTTGCCTCTATTTCGAGGAGCTTTAGGAGAATATCTTTCAGCATAGATATCAGCATAGAATACTTGAGGTTGGTTTACTACAAACGGTTGTGATATATGAGATGCCATTGCATTGCACAAGTCATGAAGATGGTCTAATGACCCATAAGTCCGACCCTCCTCCACGGAGCAACCAATGGTTACAGAATCAAAATACACAGGCTCGATCAACTTGCTGAGGAGAGCTCCCTGTATGCCGACTGTGTTCCACAAGGCAAGCTTGTCCGAGCAGGACATACACAAGAGAGGCTCACCATTGTTCAGAGAGAGAACAGCCTGCCCTGTGGTGGCAGGGAGAGAGAGAGTGGGCCTCGCATCCAGAATATCGTGGTGTTTTACAGAAAGAGGGTGTGTTTTCTCAGCAGATGATAACTGTGATGCATTATTACTAGACGGAAGATTTGTTTTTACCAAGTCCCTGGCACTACCACAAGGTATTGTACTGACATAGAGGTGAAAGGTCAAGGATTCACGCACTTTCAATTTTCCACTCGTCCCAGCTGTAAATATACTGTCTGCATTCCTGAAAGCGTGACTTGCCTGCCGATATAGAAACTTCAGAAAAGCTCGTCGCGCCACTACCAACGCATGACAATCATGCAGGACTTGTCCATTCCAGTGGGTGGGAGAGACAGACAGACATTTGCACCCTGAACCTAGAGCCACAGGAACTGATTCCACAACTCTGTCTCCCTCAATCAGCACGACACCAGCTGTGATGGCAAGTGTAGGGTACATCTTCTCCTGGCCACTCTCTCTACAGATATCCAGTAATTTCTGCTTGCATTTGCCGGCAATGGCGTCTCCTCTTGTCATCGACCGAATGAAATGCATTGTGCGGTCGTTGAGAACTTGGTGAAAATTGTAGGGGGATTGCGATAAGTTGAGCAGAGATGAGGAGCCAATTGAAACAGATGGCAATTCTCGGATCGCTGCTTGTAATGAAGTGTATTTCAAGTCAATGGGAAAATCTGAAAAATATGACACAAGGTATGTGTGACATATACATACTGTATGTAGGTATGTGCTTTTATACTCTTGTATGACAACCTTTCAAAAGTAAACTATTGTTACTATTATTAACATTTTTATTGTTGTTATTATTATTATTTTATTATTATCATCATTACTGCCATCATCATCATCATCATTATTATTATTACTATTATTATTATTTTATTATTATTATTATTATCATCATCACTATTATTATTATTATTATTATTATTATTATTATTATTATTATTATTATTATATTGTGGAGATTTATGTATTAACGTAAACCCTAGTCACAATGAATGAATAAAATACGTACAATTACACTCTACACACTGTCACATACAACTGGACTCCCAGCTATATAGAATGCACAATGAATGTTAGTAATGTTTGCCTCACCTCCACCAGAACTCTGCCTTGAGTAATCACTTGACCGTCCAGTAATGGAATCCATTCCGTTAACTTGCTGTACTAGCTCACCAGCTCCACCCACAACTGCCTCTTTCACTACATCTCTCCTAGCCCCACCTACTACTGCTTCTTCATTAAACGAGTCATCACTGCCTGCACTGACATGAAAACCATTTGAAGCAGTTTCACGGTTATCACCAGTGTCAGTGACCACGCCCATTCTATTGCTAGATGATTTCGAGTTGTTGGATTGAATGAAGTCTCCAGTATTGGCCTTCATGGATTGATTTAACATACGGTTGTCAGTCACAACAGAACAGCTATTGACACTAGAGGGTTGAACTTCATTCCTACTGCTGATACCACTGGTGGTATCCAAGGATTCACTTATATTCGTGCATTCCTTATCATTGTAACTTCTTCTATCCACCGAGTTCTCCATTGAGTTTTCTATACCAGTTCTGTGTACATCACCATCTCCACTGCTTGCAATACTATAGCCAGTCAATGATGACTCCACCCCACTACTCCTTATTGAAGATATCGCTGAACTGCTGGAGCGAGTGGGAAGCCCGAGTGAGCTACTGGGGCTTGCCCGTGTGCTGTTGAAGGCAGAGCCGCGAGGTGTAAGAGTATTGGCAAAGTTGTTTTTCTGCACCATTGCCTTGACAGCTTTGTCCATGTCGTACTCAACGTCTTCCAGGACGTTCTGCAGACTGTCTTCAGACTCGCTGGGAAACAGAGCTCTCAACGATCCCATCACCTCTTCATGACTTGGCTTCCTGGACAAGAAACAGTACAACACAGACATCTGTTCATACATGTAATGATACTCACAGCTAGAAATAGTGCCAGACAAGACCTAACACTATGTACAGCAATACTTGCCACACCTTACCGTGTCAGAGGTTTGCGTGGTGATTTCTTGACTGTGGACCTGGGTGGTTTCGGAGGCGTCAATTTTCTGGTGCTATTAATTGAATTTTCTTTAGCAACTCTACTGGCTCCTCCTTGCACATGCTGGAAGGTCGTTCCCTTCAAACTATGTACAGTGTGGATGTTGCTACGACTATCACCTGAAGTTGTGTAATTAGAAGAGGATGCTTTTCTTCGAGTAGTGCTGTTGGTAACAATAGTTGAATTGCGAGGGTTTCGCTGCTCTTGCTGGCTGGTTGAATAGTTTGTGGATTTCATGCTAGTATTGCTGGATGCTCTTGTTTTAGTACTGTTGAATCCCTCGTGGCGGTAGCGAGAAACATACTCTTCAGAGTACCCACTAGCAGTGAGTTCTGTGCCAGCCTTGTCTATAAGCTCCCTTAAACCAGTCAGAGAAGCAAATCCCATCATCTGAGGAGAAAAAATCAGAGCTTAAATTGCAGCACTGTCCATTAACCCATTCTGATAATCCATTAACTTTCATACTTGTAGTAGCTATAATGCAACAAGCTTATCCCCTCACCAAATCCAGCTCTAATCTATCAACAATACTTTATCACAAATACATAGGCAGTCTGACTTCTTCTTGCACATTCTGTATTCAGATTTACTGGTGGTTACAAATGTGTGATAATTAATGTCGTTTTTGACAACACTTGTAGCTAACACTGCAACCTCAAGTCTAACCAATAGTACAAAACGCACCAGCGTCGCCGTCTTTACATCTGCTCTGAATATGTTGAGTTTGGTGAAAATTCTTACAAGCTTTTCCTTCCTCATAATGTAGAACAAATAAATGGCCTGCACAAATAATATTATTTTTAAATTCAAATAAAACGAGCTAAGGACATAGATACCAGCTGGATTTTGATATGTGAATGTAAAACAAGTGCAAGCTGATGGTAGTCCACACGATTCTGTAAACTAGTAATGCAGAGCAACCAACACCAACTCTTTCATAGCCAGGAAAGAAATTACACAAGAAATAATTTTGACTACCATGTACATAATTAAACTGTCCTAGCAAGTCGAGTCATTAGTATGTATGTATGTATGTATGTATGTTACGTATACAAATACAAATGTATGGAAAGTCATGTACCCTCAACACTTAGGCTTATGGTTGTTGTTATCATTATTACTATTACTATTATTATTATTATTATTATTACTACTACTACTACTATTATTATTATTACTATTATTATTATTATTAAATTTATTGTTTTTACTAAACTACAACAAGTGATCAACATACTCTGTTTTCAAATGTAATAATGAGGGAATGGACAGTGGGCGGGTCTTCATCAATTACTGTGACACTGGAGTAGGGGAACTCCTCCAACATGTTCCTATGTCACAAACAAACACACTCCAATATTCATGCATATGTGGTGCTGAAATAAACAGAAGAGATGTGATAGTGTTATTATACATTCATGATTAAAAGAAAATGCACCAGAGCCTAATTAGCTCTAAATACTCACACTCACACGTGGGAAACTTTTAAAAAAATCTCCTCAACATGTTTATGTTCATTATGAAAAAAAACAAAAAAACTCTAGTGTTGACAGATGGTATGGGATAGAATATATAATAATGAGCTTCAAATATAGTCAATGGAAATCTTTTTTAAATACTCCACTCAATTTAACATGAAGTTACTGTTCACACAACCTAAATAAACACATTCATTAGAATTCCAGTTAAAAGTACACAATATGCATTTCCACCCTTATTCATTTCAGTGATTTCATGTTATTTATGAATTTATTGGTCTTACATATAAAAAAAAGAAGGAAAAAAAAAAGAAGCAACTGTTGATTTAGTGGTTGACCTGGGGGGGGGAATCAACATTGTTGCCAATAATCTGCACTGCAACTAGCTACTACCAGAGTGTTCTCTCACTGCTACCAAGTATTAATTTTAATAACATCTTCTCAAGTAGATCTACTCAATTACCACCTGAATTGTAAAGCCCTATTTCCCCCCCCCCCCTAATCTAATACAGCAGTAAATCTAAGTAGCTAGTACAATATGGCATGTATCCACACTAGGGAATCATAGCACCACGCAATGGAGCCAGGGAACACTCTAGGAAGGCGTCCATAAGTCTGGCTGGCTTACCCCATTGCTGTGCACAGCTTCATCCCCTGTGGAAGCAGAGTGACTGATCCAAGCTGGATGATCATACCATTGCACAAGAAGCAGGTGAATTCACGACTCATGTCAGGCATTTCAGAAAGTGCCATCCAGTACGGTAAATAGTAAGTGACGATTAAAAAAGTGATATTACTGTAATTGAATTTGCTCCACTGAAAAACAAAGGCGAAACAACCAGGGGATTCCCCGTAGCTCGTCCCTGCGACGACCACTGGTACCTCTGGTTGTTGTTTACCGGTGTGTCAGGTAGTAATAATGGCTGAAAAGCTGGACTGTAGTGTTGGGGGAGCACTTCGCCTGAAAGGAGATGGCGGCGTTAAGAAAAAGTATTCGCTATTTCTAATTGTAAATTCGTTGTCCATTGTCTATTTTGGTACAGGAAAAAGAAGAAGAAGGCTAAAGAGGTAATTGAAACTGTAGAAAAAGTTGAAGAAAAAGCAGCAGCAGAAGGTTCCAGGCAGAGGACTCCAGCGGAACTGGCATACAAAAAGATACAGGACAAGAGGGTGAGTGTTCCCATAATGGAGATGTTACTTTACCACACTGTTGTAATGATGATATTTATCAAGGGTATTAATATATGTATGTAGCTAGCAGAGCGAATTCTAAATAAAGCATCCAAGACACACAAACAAAGAGTGGAAGTAAGTTTGGTTTGCAGAACTTAAGTTTATATATTGCATGCCATGGTTGCCTTATATTGGGGGTCTGTACATAAGTAAGTATATTTGCATGCCACAAAGCCACAAAGTTAAGTACCACAGGATGAGAGGAGAGGAGAAATTTTGTCATATATATATATATAGCCCTGTAACCATAAGTTCACATTGGGTAGTTCAAATACACAATGAAACATACTTTTTTTCCCTATCGATTATACAAAAAAAACAAAAAACAATTAATTTCACCAATGCTTCTTATTTGTTATTTGAACACTATTGATTATCTAGCAATAGGTGCTAAACCGCTAATGCTATATCGATCTCATGTAACCAATCACTATGGTGAGCAGTAATCAAACACTGCAAGTTATTTAAATAAGGGCATTGTGTTGCATTATATGAAGAATAGATTTATCATAGCTAGCTCTGCTAGTGCCATTAGGAGAGTGAGGTTTGTAGCCAAAGAGCTCAATGTTTACCTGTTAGCTGGGATTCAGACAAGGCCGTTCACATACAGAGTATAAAATATATCTGGGGAAACATCTAAATAGCAGAGAGACCCCCTTTTCAGCAGGGCCCTGTTGCAAGCACTGTAGGAGCCAGTGATAGGGTCTATTTGCGACTTTGGGAACTGCTACACAAAGAGTTGAGAGCAAGAAGTCTGGTCCTTCGAACTATTTACCTGCCGGGGAATTTATGACTCCTTGTAGGATAAGATGTGATCAATATATATTGGGAAGGGAAGTAAATGATATAGCTACACCCCAGAACATGTATGTTGATAGTTTGGCATTAGTTAGCACCGTGAAAGCCCCAGTTAATTAATTTCAAAATTTCTGCTTCAAATTTTGTCTTTTTAAATTAAAGTGACAATTTTCTCTTTGACTAATTATTGCATCAATTTTTTTTGTTGTTAGCTAATAAATTAGGTTATGGAATGAATTCTAATCCGAATATATTATGTTGTTTGGTTTAATGTGGACATGTACTTCACCAATTGAATTATTCATATTTTTTAGGAATTCAACTCTCACTTGGACCAGTTGTCAGAACATTACGACATTCCCAAAGTCAGCTGGACTAAATAATCTATTGCATCAGATCACCATCATCTCCTTTACTCAATGTCATTAGCGTTCTTGTCATAATTTTAATTTCTGGCTAAATTTTTGATACTCTAGATTGATCGATTTACTACAATGCAAAAAACGAAAGCAAAATAACAGTTCAGTAATAAACCAAAAGGTGAAGTTGTCAGCTCTGTGAATTATCAAGCGTATTGCTGGTACTCTGAAACGGTAAAGGTCGATGAAAACAAGAATGGGTGGATTAGTGTCACGTGAATACACGAACAACTTCCGCTAAAAAGTAAATAGAGAAGGACACCTTACCCGAGCCAAAGAACGAAGTGGGATAGCTTCCCTTGATTTAATAGCTGGTCTTCTCTTCTTATTAGTCGAGAAGATGCCCGCTTCAGCAATATATATTTTGGATCTCAAGGGAAAGGTCAGTTGGTATTATAGAGCTTTATAATGTGTAAAGCGAGGGGCCATAAGGTTGAAGCAAGGGGCCATAAGGTTGAAGCAAGAGGCCATAAGGTTAAAGCTAAATTTAGAAGAAGGCTGATCAGTGCTCCGAATTTTGACTAATTGTAGATGAAGAAGAAATAATGTGGCCAGGGCAGAAATAATATATTCTTTTTATTTCTAGTCTTTGAAGTGTGCTCTTGTACGAGACCATAGGGTTAGCTATTCTAGTAAGTATGCATTGTCACAACTACAAAAAAAGACCAAAGGTTACGCAAGAGAGTAGAGTATGTGAACGAAGTTATTTTAAAGTATTTATAAATGCAATGCCGGTTCTTTGTGTTATGTGTGTGTATGTAAGGGTAAGATGGTATGACAATGTATAAGTCATAGTAGCATGTGGTGGAGTATGTTAGCATGTCTAGTTACATGTGCATGAAGTTGTTTATTCAGACAAAGTACAACACGTGTGTAGCATAGTGGAAGTTCTTGAAGCAGGCTGGCTGATTTTGCTGTCTTATAGTTGGTACTTCCAGAGTCAGTGTCATGTATGTGCTTATGCTTATGTACCTTCGATGCTAATCATCACACACACACACACACACACACACATAAATACTGTGCAGTTTAGTTTTGCTTGTTTATAGAACAATACTTTCACCACACACATAGATAGCAATTCTAATGAAAGAATTGACTCTGTTTGATTAGACTACTATTAGCATACACTTGATCAACAACAGTCACAGTTGCATCCGAATACAACTAAGTGCAGCTAAAATTATGAATACTAAAGGTTTGATTAAATAATGAACACCCACCACCAGGTTTACAGTTGTACGTATGTGGCCTTACGCTTTGGATCAGCAGGCAATACTGGTATTAGGAGTCAAAGGTTAACCCAACCATAACATAGTTGGTAATGGTGATATCAACAACAAGTGAGTTAAGACGGAGAGACAGTACCAGAATATTTTGAATGATGAAATAATGGTGCCATAAGTTTCTGGCTAGTGTCTTGTTTGCTTTTTGTTGGTTAATTGGTTATAGTGTGCATGTACATTTTCCAGACTTTGATCTCTCGGGATTACCGTGGCGATGTTCAGATGTCAGTAATAGACAAGTTCCTGCCCATGGTGCTGGACATGGAAGACGAAGGACTCATGTCTCCTATTCTGGTACACGAGAAGACCACCTTTGTTTATACTAAACACAACAACCTCTACTGTATCCTCAACTAGTGTGTGTATGTGTGTGTGTATGGGGGGGGGGGGGGGTAGGAAGGGTTGGGTGTGTATGTAACTAGAAACATGAAACTGGGAACTCCTAGAAAGGGAGGTATAGTGCTTGTTTCCTTGTAACACTTTTTCCTCCTTTTATTCTACCTCTAGTCTTATTCTGATGTTTTATTCTTTTCACTAGTGAGGGTAAGTCGTATGAGGTTCAGTGTAATATACCTAGTGGATAGAGTGTGTGTGGTCACAGAGCAGGGAAAGTGTTGTTATTTTTACAATCTTTATTATCCTTAACCTACTCTTGCCATCTATCATCTCTTGCCATCTTCAGTGGTAGCCACAACCATCAAGAATGCCAATGTTACTCTTATATTTTCCTTCCTGCACAGACTCATTGAAGTAAGGGAAGAGTGCTACTAAAGCACTTCTTTTGAAATGCACAAGTGTTACATATGTTGTATCTGTCTAGGTTTTCAGAGAGTACTTTAAGGAGTTGGAGGAGGAGAGTATCAAAGACAACTTTGTTCTTATCTATGAATTGTTGGATGAGATTATGGACTTCGGATATCCACAGACCACTGAGAGCAAGATTTTGAAAGAGTGAGTGTATGCAAATATTTTTAGTCTCACAAACTGCATTTGATCTAACTTGTCATACTTTGTGTGGTGTTTTTTTTTTAAAGTTTATTATGCATGTATGTTTGCTGGAGAATGTGAGGTTTACTTGTCCGATGATCTTTATACATACAATTGATGTGTGTGGTTTGTGTTGTTTTTTTACCTTTTTAATTTAAGTTCTTTTCTCACTGCACCCACACACCCATCTAATGCTTTAATGCTGTACACAATACCCTGTAGTTGTAGTATGAGGAATCATGGCTTATCATTCAAATGAAGTATTATTGTGGTTGACTAGAGGATATAGATTTTAGAAAATTCTGTAATTAATTTTATTCACAAATACATTTTGAATATGTGACCGTCTACGGGAAAACCGGGCACAACGCGGCGTGCGTAAATATCGAGAAAAGATCGATCGATTTCTTTAAAATGTATTGTTTCAAGCGGACGGAAGGGAACGGTTAGGTCTATTATAGTGGGAACGACTTAAGCTACGACGATAAAACTTGGAGAGCTCAATATCTGGACGCCGACAACTCTGTAAGTGCAAAAAAAAAATTTTTTTCAAAGGGTGCCGCGTTGTGCCCAGTTTTCCTGTAGACAGTCACATATATATATTCAGTATTTTGTTATACGTAGTTGTTTGAAATTTTCCTTATCTTGACCACCACCCCTTCACATCCCTTTATCTCCCCTTCACATCCTTTATCTTTCATCTCCCCTTCACATCCTTTATCTCCCCTTCACATCCCTTATCTCCCCTTCACATCCCTTATCTCCCCTTCACATCCCTTGTCACATCCCTTTCACATCTCCCCTTCACATCCCTTATCTCCCCTTCCTTCTTGTTGATGCAGGTTCATTACCCAGGAAGGACACAAGTTGGAGTTGACTCCTCATATTCCTGCTGCTGTCACCAATGCAGTGTCTTGGAGGAAAGAGGGACTCCGGTACCGCAAGAATGAAGTCTTTCTGGATGTTATTGAATCTGTCAACCTCTTGGTAAGACGAAGGAGGATGGGGAAAAAGTACATAATATTTTTTGTGAGGAAGCATACTATACATTTAATACACTCATTGTTTATTTGTGGTTGGTATTGTGACTGGGTATGTATGCTGTGGTGGTATTATACTATGACTGCTATTGTGTGCATTGTGTATGTTTCAGGTAAGTAAAACAGGACAGGTGTTGCTGAGTGAGATAGTTGGATCTGTCAAGATGAGAGTCAGACTGACTGGCATGCCAGAACTCCGACTTGGACTCAATGACAAAGTTCTCTTTGATAACACAAACAGTAAGATACTTTATCACTGCCCATGTGGCTTAGTACTCAATGTACTTGGTTTACCTCTGTGTGTGTGTGTGTGTGTGTGTGTTTTGCCACAGGGTCCAGGTCCAAAGCTGTGGAGCTTGAAGATGTCAAGTTCCACCAGTGCGTGAGATTGTCACGCTTTGAGAATGATCGCACTATTTCCTTCGTCCCTCCTGACGGTGACTTTGAGTTGATGTCGTATCGTCTCACCACACAGGTCAAGCCTCTTATCTGGATAGAGAGCCACATAGAGAGACACTCACGTAGCAGAGTTGAATACATCATCAAGGTCAGGTCTATAGAATAGGCACTCTTTGTGTATAGATCAGAATCAGAATTAGTGTGTTACTATCTGTATAATAATGTCCTTGTCTGTGTGTAATGGCGGGGTCAGGCATCTTTTCACGAGCAATTCGTAAGCTAAACTGAATTGGTAAAGGTCATCACCTTCAGTCGTAAAAATCAAGTTATTTTGATAACTATAAGAAAGCAAGAGATATTGTTGGGGAAGTGAGTGAAAGGACGACGATAAAGTGGTGAGGTGAATTACATCTCAATCTAAGACGAGGCGATGGTTCTCTAACTGAATTCAGTGAGGTGGGTACTTGCTAATTGCATATATTCTGTGAAGTCAAAGTTCTTCATAATGGAGCTTACTTTATGCGAAGTTTTAGTAAACGCAAGGTTACTTTGAGTTTACCAACAACTGTGGGTATTTGTGCATTTTAATACAGTACATATTTCTTTTCTTGTTGACTGAATCATCACAAGTTAACTACAGTGCAATATGGGCTCCATGATTTGATTAGTGTGGTTTAGTTTCTTATGGTGGTAGCCAAGCTTAGCACTGCACTGGAGGTGACATGTGTTCACCTTAACATCACACTGAAGCTTCCTGGATGCTTATATGCTGCAACATGCATGTGCGCGCGCACACACACACACAGTGCGGTTAATCTGTATGCAGGCATGTACATGTTTGCGAGTGTGTGCATGTGTACACTGATGAGGATGTGTATGATAATATTAACATTAGTGTGGTATATATTTTAAGTGTTTGTGTAAATGTTTGATGCCCCACCCCTTTCCTTTCCCTACCTCCATGTTTTGTTGTTGTTCATGTGATATACAGGCAAAAGGTCAGTTCAAGAGAAGATCCACAGCAAACAATGTAGAAATATTCATTCCAGTTCCAGCTGATGCAGATTCTCCTCAATTTAAGGTTTGTTTCAGTTTTAACATCAGAACCAATTTACCTATTGAGTTCGTATTCAAAGCTAGTTCATGAACATGCAGTCTAATACAAGATTTGAACAAATCAAATTAATATTTTGCCATTAAAGTTTTAAAAGCCAGAACGTTTACTCTTTCACCAGCAAGCTCTGGTCACCACTGTGGTCAAAGAAAAAATAAATAAAGTATCATGTTATGTATCCCTTTGTCCAGAAGGTGCAAGTATTTTAATAGCTTAGCTAAGCTATATAACATGTTCACAGAAGTGCAAAGGAATCTGATGTTCTAATCCTTAATCTAGTATGGAGAAGCTTCAGTAGAACAAGCTCATCACTGTAATAGAACTGTCCAGAAAAACTGTAACACTCTGTACACTCTGTCAGCTCATGAAGTTTTCTAATTGATGAAACTTTCAGGCCAAAGCAAAATTCAAAATGAAAATTGTATATTGTGTCAATGCTCTCGCAATCAGATCAGTCAACAATTTGTGTGTGTGTGTGTGTGTGGAGAGAGAGAGGGGTGTTAGTAGTATGCTAATTTGATACTGTTGTTTACAATTATATTATTGTTTACAGAGCAACCAAGGATTTGCCAAGTACCATCCTGAGAAGAATGCTCTAGTGTGGAATATCAAGACATTCCCAGTAAGATAAGATAATTGATGGTCTAATAGTCAAGTGGTCACCTGCTCAATCTGTGTTTTGTAGGGTGGCAAGGAGTACAACTTGCGTGCTCACTTCGGTCTGCCTAGCGTTGCATCTGGTAGGTTTAGGCGTCTCTGTATCTATACAAATGTTAGTCTGGCGTTGCCGACCCTTTTCCTTCCCTAAATTGGTCTGGTAGCTCTAGTATCAACGATTTGTGCCGGCACCAAAATCGTGACGCTCCAATCAGATTGCAGAATCGTTAATTAAGTACATTCTTCAAACACATATTCAATGCGCCCCAGTTTATTCAGCTATGGAAGATCGAGTGATGAAGAGCGTGTGCGAGTTACAGTTTCGTGCGTAAAGCAAGAGCAGATGAAAGGGAATTTTAAAAAGAGATGTTTTTGTAGCTCTCCCTACAGGGTACGGAAAGAGTGCTTGTTTGCAGAGTTTGTCACTTGTATATGACCAACTCCTACCCAAGTGTGAACCAGCCATTATGGTTGTTGTTGTTGTTGTTGTTGTTGTAAAAAGACAATTTTTTGTAGCCCTCCCGACAGGGTAAGGAAAGAGGGCTTGCTTTCAGAGTTTTCCACTTGTATATGACCAACTCCCCCAAAGTGTGAACCAGCCATTGTTATTGTTGTTCTACACATTTCTATTATGAAAGATCAAAGATCAAGTAAGATTTTTTTGTTGTTGTTGTTGACAATCTTTCTTATTCGCAACGAAATGTTTTATTCGCGATTGATTTTAGCCTACGCGTGATGATGTAATAAACCTGTGATGTCATTTGCACAAGTCGTTGATACTAGAGCTACCAGACCCTTTCCTTCCTCCCTGCCCACCAATTTAGGGAGGGAAAAGGGTCGGCGACGCCAGACTATACAAATATGTGAATTATGGCTGGCTATACACTTCATATTATGTGGAAATAAAATAAAAATTTGAGTACATAAAAAATTAAAATAAAGTTTTGTGTAACAAAGGATTAATGGACTTAGTGACTTCTTTGGATAGTCTTTTACATTAACATTCATTATTTATTTATCTTGCCTTGATAATTTTATATTTTCATTTCTCCATCTACAGAGGAGAGTGAAGGTCGGCCTCCAATTAAAGTCAAGTTTGAAATCCCGTACTTTACAACATCGGGCATTCAGGTACTTACATAGTTGTTCCATACGTATGACCACTACCTAACCTTTGTTGGTGGCAACAATTGTAAGTAAAAAAAGTGTGTGTGTGTGTCAAAGATCTCTTCAGAGGTTTGGGAAATGTAAAATTAGCCAAGAATGGTTATACACCACATGTAGTAATTCTCAATCTGGAGACTTTTTACCATAATAATGTGTTCTGGCATTAGTAATCTCTTCCAGAATATCTTTCCACAGTCTAGTTTGAAATTGATCCGTTTTTTTGTTTGTTTTTTCCCTCTTCTAGGTTCGCTATTTAAAGATTATAGAGAAGAGTGGTTATCAAGCTCTCCCGTGGGTCAGATACATCACTCAAAATGGAGGTCAGTCTGCACCATGTTGTTCATCTATTGCATTCATGTATTTATATTGTATTGCCACAGATTACCAGCTGAGGACAACATGATGACAGGCTTGGCAATATTAGTTCTATTTTATAGCAACACTTCTTATTTGAGTTTGTGTTTTGTATGTTCCACTATGTACGTATACTCGTCAGACAATGATTTATTATAATTGTTGCACTACGGTTGGTGACCATTCAGTAGGTGGGTGTGTCGGTGGGTGTAGATGACTTGTTTAATAGGTTTGGACACGCATGCCATTATCACTTTATTGACACCATAAAGTGTGAAAGTCATCCAGTTTTGGATCTAATCTTTTATAATGTCACATGGTTGAGTCTCAGCATGCCTAGTATAGACACAAGCATTTAAATTTCTTTTTTTATTTTTGAAAATAGTAACTAATGTCTTTTGTCTTTGCGCAGGATTTCATAGACACTGAAAATTATATCAATAGTTGTTAGAATTTATCAAAATAAGAATATGAACTGTAAAAAATAGCGTGTATTCAATTGAATGAGTGACAGTGAGTAAGGATGGCCAGACTTTGAAACTGGTGCAGTATTGTGGGTGGACATGAGTGGGTGTGGTCATGCATTTGCCTGTTCACAAGCATCTATCCAATCGCTGTAGACATCAACTGCCTCAGATAAATCTACATACAAGTAAGTATACAAACGTATGGAAGACATTCTAAACAAACTCAGTAAAATTGAAATAATATTTCTTTGTAGCTGAAAGGACCATATTACACAATATTATTTGTGCATCTCACTTCTTTTGTTAAAATACAATTTAAACACTCTACAAGATTTTGGAGGGTGATATCACTGCTTTTAGGCTGATATTAGGAGTGGACGATATCAGATTTTTAAAAATATTGACTAACTAAAAGTTATTGCGATATGACTAACTATTGACTAAATTTTGAGGTTTAATTACAACAATGATAGTAAAGTATAAATATCATGTGCTAACAATTTCACTTTAACTTTTTCTTCAGCAGAAGCATACAAGCAAGGAATGCCAGCAGGGCAAGAGAAAATGAACAAAAGAGGAAACACACACACAAAAAAAAAATGGAGAAGAAAAAAGAGGGGAAAAAAAGAAAATAATGAAAAGAAAAGAAAGAATTGAAACAAAAGTAAGAGAGAGAAAAAAAGCTAAGAATAGGTTAAAATGGTCTTCCAACAGCCTTGGCATGGTTTTGTTCCAGGTGAATTAGTTGTGATGTGAGTGTCCTGGGCTGTAGATTGAGTGTAGAAAGTTCAACCCCAGCAGTATGGGGGGGGGGGGAAAAAAAGGGAAAAAAGGATTTCTAGTGCTGGTGGTATACCTTTTTATCTCAAACTGGCGATACCGAAATATATATTTATATAATAATTTTGGCAACACTAAATAAAATGACTAAATATCGAAATATCGGCCACTCCTACCTGATATCACTTATCACAGGGCAGTTTACTAAGCAATTGTGGGTGCTGTGTGTGTGTGTGCATATATATTATTGCACGAGTCAATGTACAATAAAATGGTGAGATATTTTAAGAGCACGCGTAATTTTCACGAGCCAAAGGCAAGTGAAAACACAAGTGTGAGAGTGGAACGTTATCCCCACATCGTATCACAAGTGTAATACATATTTTCCCAAAAGTAAAATGGTTGTGCTTCAAAGCCTCATCGTTCAGAAGGAACTCCGCCATACATCTAAAAATACATTGTCCAAAACTATGCACAGGTGCATTCAATATGCAGCATTCAATGTGGGAGAATATTGAACTCTCGCATAATGCGGAAATACTCAAAAGAAAAATATCCAATGTACAAGAATATATATATATATATAACACCTTGGTCATGCCTAATATATTGCTGGGATAAGGGATCACGCAATAGTGTTAAATAACTGTCGACCCGGATAAGTACGCAAGAACATAAGGTAATGGTTGTCATCCAATATTTGTAGCATCTGGTGGGCCCAGTGGCTAGCTATACCAATAATACTGATTGGATCTGGATGGCTAGCTTGGATCACCACATACCCAGAGTACAACAACTACACTAATTTGCACACAATAGACACAACTCAGTCATAGCTGGGAAGGAGGGACCAAGCATGTTGGCCATACCATTGGTGGATATAGACACACCCAAACATAGACATACCTAGCCATAACTGCTCACTTAATAGATGCTGACATGTCAAATATATACTATCATCTTCTCTCTCCCTTCTTCCCAGTGCCTGACAATGTAATGAGTGAATTACTACATAGAAACTAGAACTTACAAGTAATAGGAGTTTGGAAGTCCTCCAGGCATACACGACACGTAATGATACCCGTATTCCTTTGCCGATCCCTATAAATAAATAATAAATACTAGTTCTTCATACCACCAGTAAAGCTTCTCTACCAGTAACCATGACCTAAACACGCCTACTACACACACTGAACTAGTCAACACCACCCTCCTTGAACCTTCATGGAATCGTAACGTGTAAATGTGTTTGTGGATAACATGGTACTAACAAATGGGGAGGGTCAGTTCAACTAAAATAATGTCAACAAATTATACACCAATTCACACACACACACCTAATTCTCTTAGCACTGTAAGTTAACTACAATATTCATACACATTTTCAATGGTACCAACTGCAGAAATCCACCTAGCTGCTGCAAGGGTTCATTAATTTGCTCAAAAGTAGCCCCCACTGAGTTAGCTCATATTGTTTAATGGTACACACAGCATCCTCAGGGAGCTCTCCCAAACTTGCCCTACTATTCCCTTATAACTCTTTTACACACCACTTAGATACTTACATATCCACTTCACATGACCTTTCATGATTACAAAACGGACATGTAAACTGTGTCTCCATTGGTCCCGTCATCTTCTTTTTCGGGGGTGGTTTTCTCTTGCTTTTTCTGCGTCCCATACTGGCTGAGAGACTTTACCTATAGTTGACGTTTATCCACAGATTACTCCCTTTATATACCGGAAAATTCAGTGGCGCAACCTTCACCCCAAATTTTAAAGTCTGATAGATGATAAAATTCGACGTTGGTGTGGCGCAACTGCGTTTATTCTAAATGGAGATCACTCCAAAACACATGGCCCGTTCGTGCTTATCGCGTGCGTGCCCCGAACGGATGTCGTTATACTGCCGGTGGTAACTATGGTAACCTTTACTACCCTTACTGTAGCTACTTTGAAGTTATACTTGCAACTACACTGTCTCATAATAATGTATTAGCTACTTTATTCAGCAAGCAGTCACACATACTGCTCTAATTAATTGACCGCTGATAGTATATTCTCTGTGCTGACGTCACTAGGCCAAATGTATACTGCATTTAGTCGTGTTTTTGAACCAATCATAATAATGTGTACTTTTGTACTTTAGTACAATACACATGTTCTTGTACTTGTATAAGTAGCTACCCATTGCGAACTTGACAATAACCAATTTACAAGTACTTTAAAATACCCAAATACTTTTCAAAGTACTTCTCCCCAGTCAATGAAACATTGAACTGTAGATACAGATATTCCTGATAGGATAACTAACCATTAGTAGTCACACTTCATTAAGCGGGTACTCATATAATTATTTGTTTGTACTCTATGGAAGTAATTATAGCTATTACTCATCACTTCAATTCCGTGTTGCAACAACTCACTTGTGCTTCACAGCCAAGAATTCTTAATTAAGAAAATCTGGGAAATAACAGTTAAATCATGTGTTGCTTGCTCAATAAAAAAATTATTTTGTGTTCATAGCTAATAAGGTTATAAATATTATATCTAATTGATAATTGTTCAGTTCTAGCTACTTCACATAAATTTCAACTTGGAACACAGTAAGGTTGAAATTGAGCATTCTCATCTCAATATAATCACTAGTACTATAATTCAATGTCTTGCAGAAGTACGGTGGATTGTTGAAACTGCAGCATGTACTGGAAATGCCGCATCCTTTTCCATCCCATAAGATATAACTTAAATTTTGTATAGGTAGTGAAAAGTATTTGTAGTCATTTTCTACACGACTGTCAGTATCACAGAAATAGTCTTGTCCTATGTGGGATGGAATCTGGTAAGGCCAAGACAATTCTGTGTTGGTACAAGGACAGATTCGTGAAGGGTCAGTTGTATAGTTTTCTGACCAGGATGCGGCAAATGTCCAAATATGCTTTCTGTCGTGCCCATGAGTCAAAGTTATGAGACTTGTGAAGTTAGTATGTCCACTGATAAATCCAGAGAAAGCATATCCTACTCCAACTTGATGGGCCAATATTTTACCACATACCATGGAATACTCTGCATGCACAGGAAAGACCACAGACACATTATCACCACGGCAACCTCCTACATGTGGTTCCCAGCTTTTATAGTATGAACCATCTGGACAATCCTTTGAGGCATTTGAATAGTTTATATTTGCTACTTGAGTCCATCCGGGTCCACCACAGTTACACGAGCGGACAATATACTTGATGAAGTTCAATTGAATTTTGAATTCATCATGTAGGATAGAATCTGAATGACAGGTGTTTGTGGCAGAGCCATTTTCCAAAATACGAGATTTAATACGATAAGGTAGGACCTGATCATCTGCAGATGTGTATAGGAGCTTAATGAGTAGAAATAATAAGTAGAGTACCACCATAGTCTACTAAATAATTGACAAGACTGATGAAAAACACAAGATTTGACTGCACATGTACAATTCACTTACTGATACTGGGCATGCTCAATAGCAATGTGAGAGAGAGGGGGTAAAGGAAGCAGGGAGTGATTTCATATAAAGTGGCAAGAGGTATAGTCTGGATAACTAATTTTAACTTTTTAAAGAAATTGTCATGTTTTCTCATCTAAGCAACATTAGCTGTAGCTACTGATTCAATAATCAGAAGATAATGTAAAAATGAGATATATAAAATTACTATATAGAGCTGTAAGCAAATAAGATAAGCAGCAGTTCACTTCCTATAATACGATAAAGGCAAATCTAGATTGAATTGTAAGTCATAGGAAAAGAGTAGCATATAGATTACATCTATACTGGTGTATTATTTTTGCTTTTGCTGCTTTTGGTGTGTTTGTATTGTCTTGCTTTACATTTGTTTATAATTTTTACTTGGCTTCAATTTTCTAAATAGCTGAACAAGGTACTGCAGCTTAAAAAAATACGTACTAAACCTAACTATAAATATCTCAAATACCTCTAACTTCATTCTAGCACTTCTAATTCTACTCTATATCTGTACAAAATAAAAGATAAATAAATAAAACTTAGTGGTGCGGAATTATCTAGCTTCCAGCATCGTTAAAATACACGGCATCAGAAAAATTGTCTCTTCAAAGGCTTACATCCAATGACATATAGCGCGCGAACACCAGAAAACATCTTATCAGTACCAAATCCTAGATTAGAGCTCAGTAATGAAGCAAAAGCATCATAGAACTACCAGGATGCAGAGTAAAGGGTTGTTATATCCTTCTTATAAGCGGCAATCCAGTATGAAGAAGCGGCAATCCAGTATGAAGAAGCGCCTTTTAAGTCATGCGCAGTCGCGTAGAAATACGCTTGTAAACGTGTGTGGAGTACCTCTGATTGGAGTAGACGCTAAAATCACTATGACAAGAACATCCTGTGCTTCCACACGCTATCACTACTTCCTTATTCGTTTGGATGTAGTTACAGCTCTGTATAATTTGGACGATTTATTCAGCAAATTGATCGATCCCCTATCGATTCCTTTAAATTAGTTGGTTTGATTCCAAAAAATTCTTGGAGAGCCTTGAAAACATGGATGCCTCTAGACATGTTTCAAAACCATGTCCCAAGGAAAAGTATCTTGGGTGTTCCTCTAAATCTATTCCATGTCCTCAGGTACTGGGATACACTCTAGGGAAGACCTTGGGCAGTGGAAATTATGCAAAAGTCAAAGCGGCTTGGTCTCCTTTTGAACGAAAAATGGTAAGCAAAAATAACTTCACTAAAGAATTTAAATAGCATTGTGCTGTAATTGGTTCTTTTCTTTTTCTAGATTGCCATAAAGATTGTGAACAAAAACAAAGTGGATGACGATGATCTGGACAAGTTCTTACCTCGAGAGATTGACATCCTCCAGAGGGTGTCCCATCCCAACATTATCTCCCTTTACCAGATAATAGACACCGACCGCCATTGCTTCTTTGCATTGGAAATGGCCGAAAATGGCGACTTCATTGACTACTTGAACTCCAGAGAGAGTTTGCTTGAAGAAGAAGCTCGCTTTGTCTTCAAGCAAATGTGTGAGGCAATATCCTATTGCCACTCCTTGGATATTGCTCACCGTGACCTGAAGCTGGAAAACATCTTTCTCGATAAAGAAATGAATGTTAAAATAGGAGGTAATGTCCTACTGATTGAAATACATTAAGTATACTTAAATGTTTTACAATGACTTCTTTTCTAATGTAGATTTTGGTTTTGCCCTCAACTTGCGCAACAACATGTGTCGTACTCCTTGTGGTTCTCTTCCCTACAAGGCTCCAGAATTTGTGTTCGGAGTGGAAGAGGATTACGATGCAATGAAAGCTGATTCATGGAGTATGTAAGTTGTAGATACAAGTATTACTAGTACAGTGGTAAACTTATCTGTCTTCTCCTCTTTAGGGGGACTATCCTGTATGCTACAGTTGAGGGACGTTTCCCATTTGGAGACGAAGTTCAAGCGGACAACAATGAATGGTCCGACTACTACAACCTTGAATTGAGTGACACACACTCAGAAGGTAAGAATACTTTGAACTAGACCTCAACATACTTTAAAACTAGAATATTTTCAATAATTTAGAGTTTCAAGATTTGGTGAGATCTCTTCTGACTGTAGACGTTGCTGCACGACCACTCGTAGCAGACATTACTACTCACAAGTGGATGACTTATTCCACTATTCGTCCATCTTGGAATGGACCACCTGGTGGAAAACACACCATACAAAATAGCCTGCCAAAATATCTGCACAAGATAAAACGCACAAACGAGTGCATTGCTAATACCAACTTGCCCAGCACAATGTCAATACCTTGTGCCCATCTCACTATACACAGCAAACCTGTTCCTGTGGCTCCCTCCAGAAGAGAAGCTGCTAGTTCAGCTGAGACTGATGCAATGATGCATAACAGTGAGACTAACTTCCAGGTCGTCTCCAATCAAATGGATATCACACCTGACACTGCTGTCTCCAATCAAATGGGCATCACATGTGACACTGCTGTCTCCAATCAAATGGACATCACACCTGACACTGCTGTCTCCAATCAAATGGACATCACACGCGACACTGCTGTCTCCAATCAAATGGACATCACACCTGACACTGCTGTCTCCAATCAAATGGACATCACACCTGACACTGCTGTCTCCAATCAAATGGATGTCACACCTGACACTGCTGTCTCCAATCAAATGGACATCACACGTGACACTGCTGTCTCCAATCAAATGGATGTCACACCTGACATTGCTGTCTCCAATCAAATGGATGTCACACCTGACACTGCCATCTCCAATCTAATGGACGTCACACCTGACATTGCTGTCTACAATCAAATGGATGTCACACCTGACATTGCTGTCTCCAATCAAATGGACGTCACACCTGACATTGCTGTCTACAATCAAATGGATGTCACACCTGACACTGCTGTCTCCAATCAAATGGACATCACACCTGACATTGCTGTCTCCAATCAAATGGACGTCATACCTGACATTGCTGTCTCCAATCAAATGGACATCACACCTGACACTGCTGTCTCCAATCAAATGGATGTCACACCTGACACTGCAGTCTCCAATCGAATGGATGTCACACCTGAAACTGCTGTCTCCAATCAAATAGAAGTCACACCTGACACTGCTGTCTCCAATCAAATGGATGTCACACCTGACACTGCTGTCTCCAATCAAATGGATGTCACACCTGACACTGCTGTCTCCAATCAAATGGATGTCACACCTGACACCGCTGTCTCCAATCAAATGGACATTACACCTGATACTGCTGTCTCCAATCAAATGGATGTCACACCTGACACTG
>WLWD01005963.1_pt1 | contig 30459 bp, 22 predicted proteins | sample 6712731 | NCBI WGS metagenome assembly WLWD01 (sample SAMN12718690, study PRJNA576275) | sponge metagenome | isolation source: marine sponge | host: Mycale hentscheli | place: New Zealand: South Island, Marlborough, Capsize Point | collected 2014-11-01
CAATTAATTACAACTCTTGAGTGTAAGTGAGTGTGCATGTGTTTGGTGTGTGCTTGTGTGTGTGCGGATATGTGTGACTGTGATGTGTATGTGTGGTGGATTTAATTAGTGGGAGTGTTCAAGTCAATGGTGTGTATTATTAAAAACACTGATATTCGTTTTCACTGCTGGAATGACATTTTAATGACAAGTAATAGTACCACGTGCAGACATGAAGAATGACTTGACCACACCCCTTCGTAGTGGTTTATAGTACGTTTTCAAATGTGTTCAGTAGTCTGAACATTTCAGTTACCCCAACCTCTTGGTCCCACCATGTTTGGATGACTGAAGTCCTACTGTATTATATACAGTGCACAGACCCCACCACAGTTCATTAAGGAGATATGTACTACTACTATTACTATGATTTGCAAGTTCTGTCTTTTTTTTTTGTCAACCTTCCCCTCCAACTATAAACAGCAATGTCAACAAACCAATAGTATAACAAACTCTTTCATGTGTCTGTAGTCGAGATGACGTGAGGTCCATTGGAGAGGAGACATTTGAAGTGGACTGAGTAAATGAAGAGAGAGATGCTTCACTGGCTGTGAGTGGGTGGAGCATGTGGGAAGGCATAGTGGGCGTGGCAGTAGAGATGGAATGATGTATGTAGCTGGCAGTGAATAGAAGGAATAGTTATTTAGACGGAGGACGGGCCAGCTGAACGAGGAAAGTGGTTGCAAGATAGACAATGAGGAATGGGTGTGTATGTGTGTGTGATAAAGTGCTAGGTCTTGGCTAGTTGCAGCCTCCAGCAATGTGCTAGTGTACTCTGTTGTGTTTTTGGGGTAATTGGTGAGCGAGCGGAGCGAGCAGGACTCTCTTAGGGGTAACACAATTTATAATCGGGGATGTTTGTTTGTTTATATATATATGTTACAGGGCCGTAGGAGCCGGAACGGCCTAAACGGCCATGGCCGTTTAGGTTTTTGAAACTAAGGGGTGTGCCACTATAATCGATTGAGCCGCGCCCACTTTTCAATTGTGACCACGTTTTGGTTTATTCCAGAGCAGAGTGTCAGGCATGGCTAGTGGTGGAGGTGCTTGTGGTAGCTTACCTAAACCTCCTGAGAAGCCCTTTCGGAAGAGCAGTGTGGTTTATCGTTCCTTCCAGAGTGCTTGGTTTAGGAAGTGGAAGTGGCTACACTATGATGTTGGCAGTGACAAGGCATATTGCTTTACTTGTTTGGGAGCCATTCAAGCAGGTAATTACAGGTCTATTTCACGTTTTTTAGTAAATGTAAAATTGTAGCTAAATTATTTCTATTAATATTTTTTATGAATTGTGACGAAGGTTAATAAAGTGTATATTAAATACATTATTATGATGAAATAGTATTTGGTATGCGTATACATAAACATAAACATGTGTAATTTATGCATAGGACATCACAACAAGATCAAGGGAAACATTTATGATTCAACCCTTGTATCTGGCTTTTGTAACTGGAAGGATGCCACTCGTTGGCTCAGTAAGCACGAATCCACTATTTCTCACAGAGCAGCATCTGATTTCTTGATTCAGATACCAGCAAGCACTCAAGATGTTGGTGGTATGTTATCATCTACACACAAGAAACAACAAGAATCAAATAGGCAGTACCTGATTAAAATTGCACAAAATATTCGGTTTCTGTGTAGACAGGGCATTGCACTAAGGGGAAATGGTACTGAAGTGGATAGCAATTTTATGCAATTATTGCAAGTTCGTGCAATTGATGATCCTAAAATTTGTGATATGCTTGAGAAAAAAGCTGGAAAGTATACCAGTCCTCAAATTCAGAATGAAATAATTAAAATTATGTCCCTTAATATTTTAAGAAAAATAGCTTCTTGTATTCAAGAAGCACGCTACTTTGCTCTTATGGCTGATGAAGTCACTGATTGTTCCAACAAAGAACAATTTGTGATATGCTTACGTTGGGTTAACAACAATTTTCAGCCGTTTGAAGAATTCATTGGTCTTTATGATGTGGAATCTATAACAGCAAATAATTTAGTTGCGTGTCTCAAAGATTGCTTGTTACGTATGAATATTAGCTTGTCTAACTGTAGAGCTCAATGCTATGATGGGGCAAGCAATATGTGTGGTTCTAGACGTGGTGTCAGCATTCCATTTCACCCGATATAAGCCACCATTATTGTATCATTATCGTTTTTCTTTTTATATCACAATATTTGGGTGGTAAATATTGAAGAGCTTTGTGCCATTTTTGTCCATTGCTTTGGACATGCATTGAATTTGGGATACAATTAAGCAAAATAAAATATTACGAAATTCTATGGATACAACTCATGAGATATCAAAGCTGCTGAAATTTTCACCAAGAAGAGAAGCATTATTTCAGAAATTAAAAGATGATATTAGCCCAGAATATGCAGGATTTAGAGCACTGTGTCCAACAAGATGGACTGTTCGAGCTTCTTCACTTGCTAGCGTAATCAATAACTACAGTGTCTTGCAAGCTCTATGGGATGAAGCGCTTGAAATATCTACTGATTCAGAAATTCGTGCTCGTTTAATTGGTGTAAGGCATTATATGTCTACTTTTGAATATTTATTTGGGGTAATATTGGGACAGCTTATTCTGCGGCATACAGACAATCTGAGCAAAACCCTTCAAAGTCCTAAATTGTGCTCCTCTGAAGGCCTCAAGATAGCTAGACTTACTAAAATAACTTTGGACAGTCTCAGAAATGAAGAAAATTATAACATGTTCTGGTCAATGGTGATTTCTAGACAGCAGAAATTAACTGTGAATGACCCAGTTTTACCAAGGAAGCGAAGTGTCCCTCAAAAGTTATCTACTGGAGCTGCGTCACCATATTATCCTAGTGATCCAAAAGAGCACTATCGCGCAAGGAATACTTTGAATGCTTTGATTTAATCATTGCTTTTGTGGAAAGAAGATTTGATCAACCCGGAATGCGAACTCTAAAAAATTTAGAAGATCTTATTTTGAAAGCAGCTAGAAAAGAAAATTATAGTGAGGAATTGAAATATATTGTCGACTTTTATAAAGATGACATCACAGAAGAGTCCTTATCTACACAGCTCCAAACATTGCCAGCTTGCTTAGAAAAATCTACAGAGAAGCCTTCAATCCCGGACATAGTTGATTACTTGCGATCTCTTTCACCAGCACAGCAAGTACTTTTGTCAGAAGTTTCAACATTACTTAAAATTATTCTAGTTAGTCCAGCAACGAATGCTGCTAGTGAAAGGAGTGCATCAAGTTTGAGAAGAATAAAGACATATTTGCGTGCTACTATGTCAGAGAAGAGATTGAACAATCTCATGGTTCTCAATGTCCACAAGGACAAAACTGATGAACTTGATATTCAGTCATGTTTAAATGAGTTCGTTCAAGGTGTTGAACATCGATCAAATATGTTTGGGCAGTTCTAATTATTTCTATTATTCTCTGTAAAGCATACCATTAAAATACCATTTTATGTCATATTACACAGTTAGACAATAAAAAAAATTAATAAATCTTTCACACAACTCCAATGGTAATATATCATCACACCACTCCAGTGGTAATATATCATCACACCACTCCAGTGATAATATATCATCACACCACTCCAGTGGTAATATATCATCACACCACTCCAGTGGTAATATATCATCACACCACTCCAGTGGTAATACATCATCACACCACTCCAGTGGTAATATATCATCACACCACTCCAGTGATAATATATCATCACACCACTCCAGTGATAATATATCATCACACCACTCCAGTGGTAATATATCATCACACCACTCCAGTGGTATATCATCACACCACTCCAGTGGTATATCATCACACCACTCCAGTGATAATATATCATCACACCACTCCAGTGATAATATATCATCACACCACTCCAGTGATAATATATCATCACACCACTCCAGTGGTAATATATCACCACACCACTCCAGTGGTCATATATCATCACACCACTCCAGTGATAATATATCATCACACCACTCCAGTGATAATATATCATCACACCACTCCAGTGATAATATATCATCACACCACTCCAGTGATAATATATCATCACACCACTCCAGTGGTAATAAATCATCACACCACTCCAGTGATAAAACATCATCACACCACTCCAGTGATAATATATCATCACACCACTCCAGTGATAATATATCATCACACCACTCCAGTGGTAATATATCATCACAAAAAACCAAATATATCATCACACAAAACCAGTGGTCATAATATACGTAAAACAGCTGGCTTATTTATCACCATTACAGGACTAGAAGTCTTCAATACTAAATAGTAAGGAGATAGGTAGTAAAAAGTAAGCTGCTAACAACAAATACATCGACACAAAAATAAATTATTCCGTAAACTGCTATAGATGGTCATATTAATTATAGATGTTTATGTACAGTATAACTGAAGTTATCCGAATGCAGTTAACCGAACATCCAAAGCAGCGTGTGCGGACATGAAAAATTGCTAGACCACGCCTCTTCATTAGTGCTTTTGTAATACATTTTCTATTGATAACTTATCTGAACACCTCTCAGTCCCAACATGTTCGGATAACTGAAGTCCTACATTGTCAGCTTCTTCTTGTCCGACCAACCCTGTTAGTTCCATGCTCTAACTCACTGGGGTCATCAAGTACTGTGATATTCAAACTGTTCAGTGCAAGCGTAATTCGAATGCTACAGAGTAAGGTAAAGGTCCCTCAATAGACAGCACCAATGGCACGTCGTCCTCCAGCACCATGTCGGGTGGAGCAGGCAGGCTGATGTATCTCGCAGAACTGGTGTTGTCAAAGCAACCGTTGTGTCGGACACATTCAAAACAGATGCCATATCTACAAGAATGTCATTTCCCAATCAATACATTGTTCAACATACGCAAAATATATACTTTGAAATAGTTTGTCAAAGTTGTACGGGAAATTACGACAAATAATAATGCAGGGATAATTTTTAGTGTCAGACTAACATAAACTTGGTAAGAGATTTAAATTTGACTGAAAATCGTTGAAAGAAAAAACAAAAACAAAACAAAAAACAACAAAAAAAACCCAAAACAAAAAACAACAAAAAAAAACAGTTTATTTCCAACAATCAAATTGGTCTAACATTTAACCAGTGACAGAACACATTATCATCATGTACATCAGCAAATGCATGTAAATATTGTACCACTTCACATGTGGGGATGAGATGATAGGAATGTACATCAGCAAATGCATGTAAATATTGTACCACTTCACATGTGGGGATGAGATGATAGGAATGTGCATCAGCAAATGCATGTAAATATTGTACCACTTCGCATGTGGGGATGAGATGATAGGAATGTGCATCAGCAAATGCATGTAAATATTGTACCACTCTGCATGTGGGGATGAGATGATAGGAATGTGCATCAGCAAATGCATGTAAATATTGTACCACTCTGCATGTGGGGATGAGATGATAGGAATGTGCATCAGCAAATGCATGTAAATATTGTACCACTCTGCATGTGGGGATGAGATGATAGGAATGTGCATCAGCAAATGCATGTAAATATTGTACCACTCTGCATGTGGGGATGAGATGATAGGAATGTGCATCAGCAAATGCATGTAAATATTGTACCACTCTGCATGTGGGGATGAGATGATAGGAATGTGCATCAGCAAATGCATGTAAATATTGTACCACTCTGCATGTGGGGATGAGATGATAGGAATGTGCATCAGCAAATGCATGTAAATATTGTACCACTCTGCATGTGGGGATGAGATGATAGGAATGTGCATCAGCAAATGCATGTAAATATTGTACCACTCTGCATGTGGGGATGAGATGATAGGAATGTGCATCAGCAAATGCATGTAAATATTGTACCACTCTGCATGTGGGGATGAGATGATAGGAATGTGCATCAGCAAATGCATGTAAATATTGTACCACTCTGCATGTGGGGATGAGATGATAGGAATGTGCATCAGCAAATGCATGTAAATATTGTACCACTCTGCATGTGGGGATGAGATGATAGGAATGTGCATCAGCAAATGCATGTAAATATTGTACCACTTCGCATGTGGGGATGAGATGATAGGAATGTACCTCAGCAAATGCATGTAAATATTGTACCACTCTGCATGTGGGGATGAGATGATAGGAATGTGCATCAGCAAATGCATGTAAATATTGTACCACTCTGCATGTGGGGATGAGATGATAGGAATGTACATCAGCAAATGCATGTAAATATTGTACCACTCTGCATGTGGGGATGAGATGATAGGAATGTACATCAGCAAATGCATGTAAATATTGTACCACTTCACATGTGGGGATGAGACGATAGGAATGTACGTCAGCAAATGCATGTAAATATTGTACCACTTCACATGTGGGGATGAGATGATAGGAATGTACGTCAGCAAATGCATGTAAATATTGTACCACTTCACATGTGGGGATGAGATGATTGGAATGTACAGTATCCATTATTGCTATCCTGTAAAAGGAATGATATCAACTATGAACACACAACAAAATAACAACAACGAACTTGCATAACAGCTTCAGGAACTTACCTGGCATTAGACTAACAGACACAGTAACTGGAATTCTAATACAACCATCCGAGATTGCGATGGGTACCATAGCAACAGTCGCTTCCATCACAGAATTAATCCCAATGACGATATTACGCATAATATAATAAAAATACAATAGAGCCACTTTATATTCTTACTACTAGTTTTTATTTCATCTGTTTATCTCATTTGCTGTCACCTCCTTAAACCTGTCCTTACTAGCTCTACTTTTTACACTTGCCGTAATCCACATCTCCCCCACCTAATCCAGAAGATATGGCACAGTGATACAGTGATGACATGAGGTCAAGCAAGGAAATAAAAAATTAATCAATTAATAATAATATTAATTAAAAAATACAAAAAAAAGAGAGAGAAGCACATAATGTGCAGCTCATTTAAAGAATATTATTCATCCCATAAATTAATCCCCTACCGCAACTTCTCTTATAAACAAGAAAAAAAATCACTTAACCCTTGCACCGTTTACTGTTATTCCAGGTATTTTGAACATGTAAGTCAACATCACAAATAGTTATGAATGTGAATTCCATTGCCTGGTGGTGGCCTGCTTCTTAGAAGCTGATTGTGGTGAAGATACTAATTTCTCTGGAGGGATTGGTGAGTCTTACAAGAGAAGTTAGAAAAAGAGATTGCTTTGTTCCTGAATGCTAAGATAACAGAAGAAAGAACAACATGGTGATCATTTCATAACTTTCCTAAGGATAAACTGATGAGAAAGAAATGATTAATTTCTAAAAAGAAAGGCTTTGTATTTTTACTGATCATCAGCTGTTTTGCTCCACAATGTGGAAGAACTCTTTAATATCTTTATGGAAGATATTGTAACAAAAAGCATTGCTACAGTGGAAGGCAATGGAGAATTGGCAAGCCTTCAAATATTGCCTCTTATTACCATCAAGTTTACTTTATTTAGATTGAGTATGTTTTCAGTGTATTCTAAGAAAATCCACAGCACAATAGGCAGGCCACCACCAGGCTATAGAATTCTGAGAAAAACCAGCTGTCTCAGTTTTCAAGATGAGTTCCAAGAAGAAGTAGGGTGGTTAGATAACCATCACCAAATTTCACTCCCAGGAATTCCAATAACCAGGGCTGAAAATCCTAATCTTTTGCTATCAGCAGTTAGTAAATTTCATAATAAAGCTATTCCTGTAATTTGGAAGCTCTGTGCAGCCTGGCGCTGTTGCTACAGCCAAAAAATAGACCAAGCGGTCAGCAAAACTAATACATTTTCTATGGGACACAGTGTGCAGTGATACCATTGGTGGGCGTGGCAGGATGTTATGTGATGTCCTCATGCAAATCCCCTAATAGCCTCGAAGGTGTCTTTTGATTACCGTATATCACGCATAGCTTTAATTATTGTATTTTTTATGATTTTTAAAAGTGATCAATATTCTTGGCCGCATTAAGTGAAACTCCCCCGTACTACTCTGATCTAGCATGACTGCAGGGTCACTAGAGTTCAGACTTGCCCTCACTGTCTCTTGAGTTAGTAGACAAGGATCTCTCATGAAGATGGTCATAGGCATGCTCAGACTGTCTCCAGGAGGATAAATTTAACTTAAAGGTAGCAAGGCAAGCAGTGTACCTGGACGTGAATTAGCTGGAATAGAAGAGGGAGGTTATGGTCATAGTTGAAGGTTTAATAGTTTGAGATAGAGGTGTAGTGGTAATAAAATACATCTAAAACAGAACTTGCAGTGCCTAAGATTATTCATGTTTCTGTTTTTGTTATTATAGTGTACTTTACTCCAGTTACAGTATGACCTTATTTGGTCATATCACTAATGGGTTTGTGGTAATAACATGCCTCCCAATCCCACGATGAAGCAGCTGCCCTAGCTAAGACCAAAGGCTGGTTTAGGTCTATAATAGTCTGTCCAAGTTGAGTTGGCCAGAAAAAAAAACTTGAATAACTTGTGAACCATAGCAGCTATGCATCAAGAGTTTGCACCATTAGAAAGCTGTATTCTTGTCAAACAACAAATCCAGATTTAGCTTCACAAAGAAGTTGGATAGCTTAATTATTCACAATTCTGTTCATCTGCTATCTGCAAAATATTTTAATAATTCTGTTAAATTATAGGAGAAGTGTGTGTGAGGATATTTCATTCAGTGTGTAGAAAGAGAGTGTATATATGTATATGTGTGATGGTATTTCAGTGTGTATGAGGAGAGTGTGTATGTGTGATGATATTTCAGTGTGTAGGAGGAGAGTGTGCATGTCATGAGTCTAATTGTTTTTTCAATTAGACATCAAGATTAATAATGAGCATATAACAGGTAAGAAAGCTTGCCAATCACCATAAACACACACACACACTAACTAATGCTGATTGTCTATGTTTATCATTATGAAGTTATGGGTATATCCTAAAATTATTTAGTGCTACACTGTTATATAAGTTATTATAGAACACTGTCACCCATGACTTCATAGTGATTATAACATACTGATGATTCCTAATAAGGATGAAACAATCACAGCATAGTTGTTATTTCAGTGGCTATTTAATTAGGATCAAAATTAGGGGGAATTGCTATAAGTGGGTTAGAATTGCTTGTATAACAAGTCCATATTTACTCAGAGGACAATGGGACACATTTTAGTGGTCTGTGGTAGAGGTGTAAATATCTTGTAAGGGTCAGCTATAACCATAGTTACCCAGAAATTTCATTACTATTGCATCTTTTAATTAAAATTATACCCATATTTTTTTCCTTGAACATTTATTATTTTTATATTATTTCATTCTTTGTTATAGAAAAGACAAAAATAGAGAGTTGTTTATATGTGTGTGTGTGTGTGTGTGCTTTATTGTGTTAGGAATTATTTTTTCAGCTAATTATAGTAAGGTCAGTCTAGAGGTCATTCTGCATGAGAGGTCATGTGAAGCTCACAAATTGCAGCTGTTTGAGATTGCCACCCAAATTACAGCTATGTAAATAGTCTGCAGCTATGTGAATAGACTGGGTGAGTTTGTTTCAATATAAGAAATAGTGACAGCTTAGTAGCAGACTAGGCGGGGTTAATACCAGGCGGAGTACCAGCAACGGTTGGTTAGGTAGGAGGGGAGTGTCTGGCGGGGTATGCGCACAGGGCTCCCCACGTGTGGGAGGTGAATAATTAGAATATACGAGCGGGGAAGAGAAAAGTTGCGGAACGAAAGATTTTAAGATTGTGATCATGGAAAAAGAGCCCATTTTCAAGAAAAGGAGAGTGTGTGAGCCCTCTGCTGCTGGTACTGGTGCTTCCACTTCTGGTACTTCCTCAGTTGCCTCGGGGCAATTGTCGCTTGTGACTTTGAGAGCAGGGTCAAAGCGCTGGTGGAGGAGGCGCTCAGGGCACACTGGTGGCCAGAAGCAGCTGCGATAGTGGCACTGGTGGGAAGTCTGGCGTTGGTGGTGACTCCAGCAGTGGTCTGGGCAGCAGCAGCTCTAGCAGTGGGGGGTATGTTTGTTAAAATAGCCTATTTGGTGTTTTATTTTTGCTCTATTTATTGTTGTATTGCCTGGCTGGCCATGGTGGAGCCACGGATTGAGATGATGGCAGTTTTACTCTTTTATCTTTTATATATACTTACTGTCTGCCAATACTTTTCACTAGTGGTAGTAGGTAGGTGGTGTACTGAAATAGGAAGGAAAAATAAATAAATAAATAAATAAAATAAAAGGGGCCTACGAAACAGTGTCAGCATGTGTATTGTGATGTGAGCATGTGGCTCACTTGATGGAAGGGCGTGTGGCCCTACATAGTATATGAAGTATTGTGTTGTGAGCATGTGGCTCACTTAACAGTAGTGACTCAAAGGGCGTGTGGCCCTACATAGTATATGAAGTATTGTGTTGTGAGCATGTGGCTCACTCAACAGTAGTGACTTAAAGGGCGTGCGGCCCTACATAGTATATGAAGTATTGTGTTGTGAGCATGTGGCTCACTTAACAGTAGTGACTCAAAGGGCGTGCGGCCCTACATAGTATATGAAGTATTGTGTTGTGAGCATATGGCTCACTTAACAGTAGTGACTCAAAGGGCGTGCGGCCCTACATAGTATATGAAGTATTGTGTTGTGAGCATGTGGCTCACTCAACAGTAGTGACTTAAAGGGCGTGCGGCCCTACATAGTATATGAAGTATTGTGTTGTGAGCATGTGGCTCACTTAACAGTAGTGACTCAAAGGGCGTGCGGCCCTACATAGTATATGAAGTATTGTGTTGTGAGCATATGGCTCACTTAACAGTAGTGACTCAAAGGGCGTGCGGCCCTACATAGTATATGAAGTATTGTGTTGTGAGCATGTGGCTCACTCAACAGTAGTGACTTAAAGGGCGTGCGGCCCTACATAGTATATGAAGTATTGTGTTGTGAGCATGTGGCTCACTTAACAGTAGTGACTCAAAGGGCGTGCGGCCCTACATAGTATATGAAGCATTGTGTTGTGAGCATGTGGCTCACTTAACAGTAGTGACTTAAAGGGCGTGCGGCCCTACATAGTATATGAAGCATTGTGTTGTGAGCATGTGGCTCACTTAACAGTAGTGACTTAAAAGGGCGTGTGGTCCTACATAGTATATGAAGCATTGTGTTGTGAGCATGTGGCTCACTTAACAGTAGTGACTTAAAGGGCGTGCGGCCCTACATAGTAAATGAAGTATTGTGTTGTGAGCATGTGGCTCACTTAACAGTAGTGACTCAAAGGGCGTGCGGCCCTACATAGTATATGAAGTATTGTGTTGTGAGCATGTGGCTCACTTAACAGTAGTGACTCAAAGGGCGTGTGGTCCTACATAGTATATGAAGTATTGTGTTGTGAGCATGTGGCTCACTTAACAGTAGTGACTCAAAGGGCGTGTGGCCCTACATAGTATACGAGTATATGATGTATTGTTTTATGAGCTTGTGGCTCACTTAACAGTATGGACTCATGGGGGTGTTACCCTACATATTATGAAGTTTTGTGTTATGGACATGTGGCCCACTTAAAGCAGTGACTGGAAGGGGGTGTGGCCCTACATGGTATATGAAGTATTGCATGTGGCTCACTTAGCGGCAGGGTCCTGAAGGGTGTGGGGCCTTATATAGTGGTTGAAGTGCTGTGTTGTGTGCATGTGGCTCACTTGATAGCAGTGACTTACATGACATGCGGCTCCCCATGGTAGTTAGGTATAGTGCTGTGAGCGTGTGGCTCACTTAGCAGCACCTAGGGAGAGGCGGGGTATGTGGCCCCCGCTTTGGCTCGGAGGAGCATAGGCCTGGTATTGGGACTGTGTGCTGATGGCATGGTTGTTGTGTGCATACAGGCCTGGGCACTGTCGATGACCATGATGTGGTGGCGCTGGGCCTACCGAAGTCAGCAGATGGCTCAAAGTCAGAGGGTGTGGTTCCGTCCAGTCACCAAGCGGAGGGGGCGGCAAAGGCTGCAGAGGTGGCAGCAAAGGCAGCGGAGGGAGAAGCCCAAACATTTTCAACGGGTGTTACCCTGCCTACTGTCCCAGCCAGGCTGGTGAAGCGGATTCTGTCCGGGGAATTTGTGGATATGGGGGAGTTGTCCCAGGACGCTCTCCGGGCAGAATTCTGAAGGTCCACTGAAGGCGAGGAGAAACCAACGAAGGTCAAGGTGGTCCGACCCGTTGCTGATCGGGATGCTTGGGTGGCCAGCTTTGCCCAGTACGCAGGGGTGGTGAGCCGCTCCTATCCGGAGAAGGCGGTGGCTCTATGGGGTCACCTGGCCACTGTGATGTCCTGCCAGAATAGGGCTACGTCAGGTTGATGGAGGAGCTACGACGTGTCGCTGAGGCACAGCTACTCGTCCATGGAGCAGGCTGATTTCTTGCTGAACCAGTGCCTGCTTATGCAAGCCATGGTAGAGAGTCCAGCGCCCGGGCCTTTGGCTCCTCAGAGGCAGAGGAAAAGGAGGGTACAGAGGAATGACGGCAGGCCTTGTGCGGCGGTGCTGTGCCGTTTCTCCCACTGCTGTGCCCGGTTGGGGATCATGCTAGGAGGTTTTGCCCTCCTGCGTTTGAAGCGCCTCCTGAGGAGGAGGGTCGTCGTGGCCTTAACTGATCGTTGTCCAAGGACATTCTGTGGCTATTTTGTGTGGAACTTTGTTGTGCGATGAGTTCGCTTGTGGTTCATTCTTATTATGTTGATTATAAAAATAAAAATAAAAAAGTTTGTTAGTATACGTGGCATGTGCCAGTAGCAGTGGTTGCAATGGAGAGTAAGGGTACTTGGACCTGTTGATCCTTCTCCCGCAAAACTGGTCCATGTGAACCGTTTTGGGCTGGTCCCGAGAGGCCATGCATCGGGGAAGTGGAGGAGGTTAATCGTGGACCTTTCATTTCCCGCTGGGAATAATGTCAATGATGGAATTGACCCATGGTTATGCAGTCTGCAGTATACATCAGTGGATTTTGCCTGTCACAAGGTCCTGGAGTTGGGGCAGGGGGCGAATCTAGCGAAGTTTGACGTATCAGGCATTCAGGACAGTGCCGGTCCATCCTGATGACCGGCACCTCTTGGGTATGCAGTGGCGGGGCCGCACCTACGTAGATAAGGTGCTCCTCCTTTGGCCTCCGATCAGCACTGAAGCTGTATAATGCCATTGCCGATGGTCTGTTGTGGATCTTGGCTAACACTGACCAGGTGATGTGCATCCACTACCTGGATGATTTCTTACTATTTCGAGCACCAGACTCATGTCAGTGTGGGGTGTCCTTAGAAAGGGCACTCGCCCGGTGCATGGGGTTGGGTGTGCCGATAGCCCCGGCAAAGACCGAGGGCCCTGCCACCAAATTGACTTTCCTGGGGATAGAGTTGGATACGGCCTCATTGACGATAAGCCTTCCCCGGGAAAAGCTGGAATGCCTGTGTACCATGATTTGGGATTGGGAGTCAAAGAAGTCTTGCACCAAGAGGGAGTTGCCGTCACTGATTGGGTACTTACAGCATGCGTGTCTGGTTATTAAACCGGGCCGGTCCTTCCCCCGGCAAATGTTTGACCTTTCAGCCGGGGCGAGAGCACTGCACCACAGGGTGCGGCTGAATGCAGGCTTCCGGTCAGACCTTAAATGGTGGAACTGTTTTTTGCCTGTGTGGGATGGCACTTGCCCGATGTCCAGCGTGGTTAAGGGCGAGCCACAAGTGGTGCTCACTACTGATGTGTCAGGTGCATGGGGTTGCGGGGCCTATACATGCATAGGTCTCTGGTTCCAACTCAAGTTTCCTGATAGCTGGTCAGAGATTCATATTACGGTGAAGGAGCTACTGCCGATTGTTATGGCAGTGGCCGTGTGGGGGCGCCTTCTGGAAGGGTGCAACGGTGTCTTGCAGATGCGACAACATGGCGGTAGTTGCAATCGTTACTCCGGCAAAAGTAAAATGGACAGGGCAATGCACCTGATGTGGTGTTTATTGTTTTCTTGGCACGATGGGACGTGACATTAGTCTGTCAGCACATCCCTGGTGTCGACAATGGCGCAGCTGATGCGTTATCTAGGGATTCTCTCCTTTTATTCCAGCAGCTGGTGCCAGAGTGAGCGGCAGAGGCCACCCACATCCCGGTGGGACTCCTCCAGTGCCTGGTTAGAGACACCCCGGATTAGACCAAAGTGGACTGGGTGACCCTGTTCAGAGGTTCTATATGATGGGCTTGGCCGAATCTACACATAAACTTTATGCTTGTGGGGTGAGAAGATTCATGGGAATATGCGCTACGGCCGGCCGAACTCCAAAGCCAGCGGATGAAGACACACTGTGCCATTTCGCTGCCTCGTTGGCAATGGATGGTCTTCGCCACAGGACAATTAAGTTGTATATGGCAGGAGTGCGTCACCTTCATATCTCGGAGGGCTACGGGGATCCATTCTTGGCTGGCTTGCATAGGTTACACTACGTCTTGCGGGGTGTGAAGCGTGCTGAAGGCATGGCAGGGGTGTCAAAGCGTGAGTGTAGGCCTATTACACCTGACTTGCTTCGCAAGATCAAAGGAGTGTGGAACCCTCGTGCACACGAGGCAGATGTGGTCATGCTTTGGGCGGCATGCTGCCTGGCATTTTTCGGCTTTATGCGGATCGGGGAACTGACAGTGCCATCGGACGATGGCTATGATGCCTCTGGTCACTTGTCATGGGGAGATGTGTTGGTCGATGATCTTGTCCACCCTTCAAGAATAGAAGTTCGCATTAAAGCCTCGAAGACAGACCCTTTCCGACTAGGGATTTCTATTTTTATTGGCAGAGTGGCATCCGATCTCTGTCCAGTGGCTGCCATGTTGGCTTACTTGGTGGTGCGAGGCAAAAGTGCTGGATCTCTTCAGATTCATTGATGGCAAGCCTCTAACCAGACAGCACCTGGTTACTGCAGTCAAGGTTGCACTGGAAGAAGCAGGCGTTGAGCCAGGTCAATACTCTGACACAGTTTCCGCATTGGTGCAGCCACTACGGCGGCAGCTAGGGGCCTGGAGGACTCCACAGTTAGGACCTTGGGACGGTGGAAAAGTCTCGCGTACTTGGAATACATAAAGATTCCAAGGGCACAGCTTGCATCGTATACAGCAAGAATTTGTTGAACTCGCAAGTGTACTGGAATGGGTGGCTGTTGCTGTTGGTAATACACGCTGTTGTTTGTGTATCGCATTCTTGTTACAGTTAGTGTAGTTGTTGTTTATTATTTCGTAATTATACTATTGGGGTCTCTCTCCCCCCCTTCTCTGTCTTGGTCTTGGCCTGGGGCGGGTGGTCGTGCCTCCATTGGCGGAATTAAAGGGGCTTGCCCCGCCCCGTTAATTACACCCCAGTCAGCCCAAGCTGATTGGGGGGCGGGGTTTCCGGCTCCACCTGAGCCAAAAGACTCAGCTACTAGAGCTGCGGCCATGGGAGAGCAGCTGGGGAGGGATGACAAGGTAAGTAGGCGTACATAATAATGGTGGTAACATTAATTGGCATTTGTATGTGGGAATAATGGTTCACTACCGGGGCATGAGAGGGCTGGCAGTGAACTAAGGTGTTTTCAAGGTACGAGCTGCAGGATTAATAATAATTTTAGTTTAGGAAAGAGAATATTTGTGTATGTACATATTGTATACACACACCACATGTGTGTGTATATATGTGTGTGATTTGTCTATATGTGTGTGGGTGTGCAGTGTGTGTTGTGATAGTGGTGTGAATATGTGGTTGTGTGGAAGATAAATTAGTTATGGTGCAGCAAGAAAGTAGAGACCAAGTTATTCACTCATTCACTATGTGACTATTCCTGTCTGTTTGTCTGTCTGTCTGTCGGCCTGTCATGCTATGATTTTGGAGATTACTGACAATTAACAGTTGATTTAGGTATGAACTTACTCAGGACGAAGATTTAAGAATTTTTATGGGGCTATTTTTTTTAATTTTGGGATAATTGTTGAGAAAATATGAAGCTTTCACTTTCAGCTCCGCGTAGGTACCAGCTTTTATGGGTAGCACCCCCTAGCATCACGTCATGATCACGTGAGCAAATAATTTCTTGCAGTCAGCGATGTAGTTCACTTTGTACTCAGGGAAGTTAACTGAGTTGAAAGAGTAGAAGTTTTGCGTTTGAAAATGTTTATGGTGAGTATTTCTGGCTAGTTTAGCATCTCCTGTGAAGACAGTATTTCCATGTACCATTTTCATTGGACGAACTATTTTGATGCCTCATTAAACAGATTGCTTGTTCTTTTAGAAGGAGAGTATATTGTAATAGCTAGGTAGTGTTTATGGTGGTGAGGGTTTGCACCTTTGGTGCTTCATTTTAAACTATTTTCTACTTATGATTAGTTCATGAGCATGAAAGTAATTTTTTCTCTTCTAATTGTGTTATTGAGGTTTATAGGAGAGAGTGTTTTTGTTTGTGTGTATGTGTAGGTGTGATCTTTTATGTGGAATTATCTTATTTTCAGGTAATTACAGTAGTGAGGTCAGCCTGCTCAAGAGGTCATCTTGATGAGAGGTCATTCCTGCCAGTCAATTGCAGCTGTTAATAGCTAGGTGCTCCTAAAGCAGCTGTTAGCTGTAGAAGATAAATGAATTAGCATAAAATGAGAGACTGTGGGTTGTTATGAAAGCCATAAAAACTTTGTGTGTACTAGTTAAAAATTTGATGTTGTTGTTGTTGTTGTTGTTGTTGTTGTGTGTGTGTGTGTGTATGAACTCAAGGAATGTTGAAGTTGGCAAAAGATTAATCAATACTTGACTGTCATAATTTTACAATATCTAATATTAAAACAATTTTTGATGTTATTTGAGCTGTATAAAAATCCCAAACAAAACCAAATATGCTTCTTTAAAGATTCTAAATTATTTCTTTAGAGTTTTTCTTTTAATTTGATTTTAATATTGCTTGAAGCAGTGTTTTGAAGACAATTATGAGGTTGTTTAGTAGTTTATCTACCAATCTCAGCTCATTTGATGTTGTAGGTTGTGTGGAAGAAGAGTGGCAGGTGGTGACTCACTCACCACACTGTGCTATTGGAGCACATCCTAAGTAATATTTGAGTAAGGAGTATGTGAGTATAAAGTGATGTGTAGGGAAGTGTGGAATGTGTATGTACGTATGTGTGTGCATATGTACGTATGTGTGGGAGCGTATGTTTGGGAAGAATGGTGTACAAAGTGTGTGTGTGTGTGTATGTTGTTTGTTTTATCGTAGCTGCTGTATTTATTTCTCATCTATTGAAGATGTTAAAAAGAGGAATGGAAGTTAGAGGATATTATGGGCAAGCTTACTGGAAGTCAGTGAGATGAATTCTATGGGTCTTGCCACTTTCTTTCCCTTTTCCTCTCTTCACCTCCTACTTCACTCACCTCCCTCTTCCCTCACCTCCCTCTTCCATTCCTCATCAATTGCATACATCAGATGAGAATGACTCCATGCTAGCCCTCACTCAACTAACCTATGTGTGTATGTGTGCATATGTCCAGTGATTTCTGCCTCCAGTTAGTGCACTATGCACTGTATGTAGTTGATTGTCTGCTATTTCTATAGGCTGAGTAGGGACACATGGGGTACTAAAATATAGTGCTAATAATTATTGGACTGACCAACCATTAATGGAGTATTGTAAGCATTTCAGACACTGCCCAAGAGTTTTCCAGTGTTAGTATTATTATGTGGAGACTCCCTGCACCCAATGCTGCTGTGAACTTGTTCTAATTACATGAAGACAACTATAATCTGCAAGCATAATATAGACTTAGGAGAATAGTTTCTTAATCAACATTTACATGGTACATATATATAATACAAAAAAAAGATCTTAGTCAGTTGGGCAAAGATGAGGTTTGTTGTCCCGTTATTTTTTTATTCTTGACTTGTGGGGTAGAATTATGGTCATTTCCATAGTAACTAACTCAGATAGAACAGTATGTGATTGTTAATAACAAGACTGTATGAATGTTATTCAGAAGAATTCTGGCCTCACCTGTGTCATCCAGTCCAAAAGTTGGCCTCATCACTGAGTGGATTAAGTCAGGATACAGAAATACTCAAGTTATTGCTAGTTGTGTGGGCAACCATTGGCTACCAAGTTCAAACCACTTCAAATCATACACTAGCTACCTTTGTATGCTATTATATGGCTAATAATTAATATTTTTAACAATTTTAATGAAAATTTTAGTTACAAAAGATAAAAAAAATTGACAATGTGCAAATTTAATGTCCAATAAAAAATGTTGAAATATGGGATACAAACAGTGAAAAATACAATAATGAGTGTTTTCAAATCTATGTCCATGTAGTGTTGACAGACTTTAATCCACAATTCTATTACAAAAACAACACAATAATACAAATACTACAACAATAATAATATACTTACTTGAGCTGTTGTTGTATTTTATCTGCCACTTGTCTACAATAGTCCACTTGAAACAATACAGTAACAAACTCCTTGAGGGCAGTAGGTCTAGATGGTAAGACTGTACGAATATTATTCAGAAGATTCCTTGTCTTTTCAACATTAATCCAAGTTTCACGCTGAAGAAGCTGTTCATACGTGTCAGGAGATATGAGTCCTTTACTGTAGCAGCGATCAGCTACTGTCATAACACAAGGCGTCACTGAGTGGACCAAGTCAGGATACACACTCAGAAATATACTCAAGTTGTTGCCACCTAATAATAAAATATTTTCAATAATACTAGCTAAATACAAATAACTTGACTTACTTTCAGAGATTTCTACTGCAGGATCTTTCTTTTCGTATTTCTAAACAAAATAAATGAGTTGGTTAATACAAATTAAAATACATAGTCTATTTCTACATACCTGTCCATACCAAATGAGGTGTCTATTGGTGAGTACAACTGCTTGTGGGTTGTTTGGATTGAAGAGACATTTCATGACTTTGGGGACAGAGTGCACTCCATCAACGACCCCGAGATGATTCTCTCCTTCATGTGAACGACAGTCAAAGGCAAACTGGTAGTCCATCGAGCTGTTGTAGTTCATTCTGGAACTAGCCTTCTTTAGAGTGTCCTCTATTTCTTGTTTTAGAGCAGTACATTCGTGGTGAATGGAGTCTTGGAATGTAGGATCACACGAAACTATGACTTCAAAATATTTACATCGAGATATAAATGTTACACAAATTAAATTGGATCCGTACAAACAGGGCACCATGTTTTTCTTGACACCTTCTCTGATGAAAGTGAAGGACTTGTTAGATATGAGACAAGTCATGGAAGCAGGAAAGAGTCCCATAGGAGTAAACCCACTACTGAAGTGCATCAAGAGAGGCTCCACCAAACATGACCTACATGATTCTTTGTGGAATTGGTCAAGTTCCTTTGCACTAGTGTTTTCTAACACGCAAGGCATGATGTATTCTTTCTCCTCTTCTAAAACTGAGTTAGTATCAGAAGATTCGACTGACACAATCTCAGCTATCAAGTGAAGATATGCAAGCAAAGCTACCAGTTGCTCTGGTGGAATCAGATCTCCGGAAATATCAGCTGTAGCTGTCTTCAAATCTGTCATAGAGAATAGACCTGTCTTCCTGAATCTCTCGGATGTGGCCTGACCTACTCTATCAAAGCACATGGCTTTAAGAATGACACCAGTGATACTGTCATACACCACCTGGATGTCTATGATGACCAGGTCCTCCAAACCAGGCACACTGGGGAAGTACATCAGAACACCGGCATGGTGGTGAAGAAACCACAGAGCTGCTCTGGTCTCGTAGGGTGTCATATTGAAGGCATGGGACAAGGCCAAGCAGGTCTCCAGGCTGGCTGTCCTCACTTCTCTCATGCGAAGACACAAGCTGAACAGAAGCCACACAGCTGGAATTTTCAACTTTTTAAAGTGTTTCTCCATGGCATTCTCCAGTAGCTTATGCAAGTGGTGGATCTCTTCTACTCCTCCTCCCATGTTGTCCAAAGAAACAACAAGCTTGTCTTTTGAGCAGAACTGAACTGTGGGGGAATTTCTTGATGAATGCTTGTAACTCCCGCCAGGTAAGGGTTGGATGCCACCAGTTGTGGGGGAATTTCTTGATGAATGTTCGTAACTCCCGCCAGGTAAGGGTTGGATGCCAGGTGTCGTCCCAGATCCAGGTATCGCTGCCACCAGAGTAAGTCTATTCTGGTAGCTGTAATCGAAACTATCCTGCTGTCACCCCAAGCTTGCTCCTTTACCCTTAACTAGCCCTGAGGTCGCTCAAGGAAGTTATGTTAAAAGTATTTTGGCTATAAGTATGTGACAAGGGTAAGTATGTACAGAAACCAAAGACTGACTAACTTTGGGGGAGGCCGACCATCAGATTTTATAGGTCTGCCACCCACCAGTGAAACATAAAAGGAAAAACATAACTGCTCATGCCCAGTCACCAACACATGTTAAAGAATGCTCTAGAAGTTCTATACTAAGTGTGATGTAGTGTTAATGTTCATCTTTGGCACGCCTGCTGATATTCTCCCTGTGGGTATTCCCACATGAACTATGCCTTTTTTGTAGGAGTCAGTGTCTCGAATTACTTTTTGAAGCTGTGAGTCGACTGTAGCGATGACTTCCTCAGAAACCTTGTCTTTGTGAGTGCCCACTATATACACTACTGACTTGGAGGACTCCAGTATCTCACCAATGGCTGAGTTGTCTGTTCCAGGTAGAGGTTGAAGGTGGGTGGAGGAACTGAAACAAGATATACTGGCCAGAGTGCGCAAAAGCATCTCTTGCAGAGTAAACTCTGATTTCTCTGGTGCAGTTGTCTCTCCTGAAGCTCTCTGATAAAAGACACGATACTCCTCATCTAGTTGGAACTTGTAGCTAAAGAACAGCAAGTAGAGGCCAGGTCCTATGGTGAGTGCTGGTAGCATGTCCATCAGCTCTGGCTGACCTCCGGTGTCCTCCATTCTCACAAAAGCTTTAAAAGAGTGCTTCACATTATCTGCAAAGTGTGGTTGTTTGGACACTGTCTCGAATATGGCAGCTATTTCAGAATAATCTGGTGATGATTCTGCCTGATCAGTTGGTTGGTCATGTGCTGTTGAGAGTGGAGTGATTTCCATATGCCTGGGTTGCCTATTTCTTGTAAAAGATTTCAATCTTGCCATCATCTTCTGAAATAATGAAGGTTGGGGTGGCTCTTCCACAGAGTGAGACTGCCCTGTATTACTAGCCTGACTGACCTCTGCCCTGGTGTCACTACCTCCATGGGAATCAGCAGTAGCCTCAGAAGTGGATTCAGCTTCAGAAATGGATTCAGTCACCAAACTATCTTTGAGAGTGTGAAAGAGTAGAGATGCTTCCTCAATGAGATTCTTTACAATGGTCCAGTTTGTGGTTCTTTCTGCTGTAGTTGGATCAGACTTGCCTTGGACTAACATATTGGAGCAACACTGTACTGTGCCTGTGCTGCCATGAATCTGCTCCTCTTCTTTAGCTGACAGAAGATCTATGATCTCTTTCTTTATTCTCCTGAGAGTTGTACTCTTGCCTTGTCTTGGAGGACCAAGGGACATAAACTTTAAAGACAGAAGCTCCAGTACTTCCTTGGAAACAATGAAGTGTTTATATGCATCTTCATACTTCAAAGCTATTGAACATAAAATAAATTAAGCATTACAGCTAAAGTGTTGCAAATAAAGTAATAATTACAGTTATTGCAGCCTCATTGGTTATACTGTACAAGTAACCCACACACTACACCAGTATATAGAAGGCTCCTGCAATACAGAGTGTGGGCAGCTGGTTTTATAGCCTGGGGCTAAAGCCTGTAGAAGCAGCTGCCAGTAGAAGCAGCTGCACTCTAGCACTTGCAGTTTTAGCAAAGACAATCAATTACCTTACTTATTATAATATCATAATATAATAAATATTTAGTTTTAACATAATTAACACAATAATAAATAATAATATTCTAGTTATTATTATAGTACAAGTTTTTAATACCTAACTTTAGTTTCCCATATAATCTATCAATGGGACATTCCAAAGAGAAGCCAATTTCACTGAAGGCAAGATGGCTTTCTAGAGATGCTGCTATTTACTTACACTAACCTGACAGAGTTCCTTTATATACTCCATCGCTAATAGCAACCAGCAACTGTCCAGTAGACAAGACTGCAGTAGCTATATATCCACCATTATCCTTCTGTTCTGGTCTATCTCCCTCACTAGTAGTCTCAATCCACTCCTCTGTCTTGTTGGAGTAACTGCTAATGGTAGAATATTTATCGATGCCGATTAGATTCGATACATATGAGACGATGGCGAAGATGGCAGCAAGTGTGGTTACTGTCCTCCATATTGTTTGTCTTCTTGTCCTGCCATTACTAGCAGATGCTAAGAGAGACTCTAGACTACATATAAATAGAATCTTCTTCTTGCCATCTCCTCCTGTGAAGTAGAAGTTGCCTTCATGGAATGTTGATCGCATGTTGTAGCATGAAGAAGGAAGTGAGTCTGCAGTCGTCCAATGGTCGTTGAGTAGAACTTCCACTACGTCCAAGTCCTTGTTATGTGAGTCACTCCCACCAGCCACGACCAGGACCTCTGGTGATCCTCCACTAACTGATGATGGCCAGGAGCGAGGAGTAGGCATGGCACGTAGCGATGGCTTCCAGTCTAGACCAGTAGTACTAGTCAACAGAGAGTTAGTGTGTTCAATAGTGGAGGAACGCCATCCACCAACCAATACAAACTTAGACTGGTAGGTAGTTAGGGACGAGTATTGATATGGTACACGAGTAGTAGTCCACGAGTGAAGGTCAGTAGAGATGTGAAGTGTGCGATAATCACTCTCCATAATAATGACTTTATTCTTCAGTACTGCACATTGTACAGGCCGGACATACTTAATCCATGTATGGCAGTGCTCCCAGTGAAGTGAAACTGGAGAATGGAGATCTCTCTAAATACATATAAACAAATAAATATATAATTAAATTGATATACAAACAAACAAACAAACAAACAAACAGCACTAAGTGCTATTTAAACGAGACTTTAACATGCAAACACACAAACAAACTTATATAAGACTACATTTAAAACAAACACACAAACAAATGTATTCCTATATCAGCAGTGAATACGCTTTCTAAACATTATGCACAACTATAAATAAATAAATAAAAATACATATAAAAGCTAATAAACAACAATACTATAATTAAAACCATGTAACAAACACACAAACATACAATTTTACTCATTATAAATTTACAGAAATGTAAACACATTATAACAACAGCAACTCTATGACATGCTAACACACAAACATACAAATTCTCACACAATGATAAAAAGCTAATAAACAACAATACTATAATTAAAACCATGTAAACAAACACACAAACATACAATTTTACTCATAAATTTACAGAAATGTAAACACATTATAACAACAGCAACTCTATGACATGCTAACACACAAACATACAATTTTAACACAATGATTAAATACAATAAAATAATATTTTAATAAATGAAATAGTAAAAAAGCTGAGAAATGGACAAATAAACAAACACACAAACATACAACTATTACAGTGCATAAATATATGCACACAAACACACAATAATGACATGATAGTCCAAACACACAAACACATAATAAGAGAATGAGCTGTTTCGTCCTGTGCTAAAATAATGTACAGTAGGCACCAGAAAAAATACGTTCTCAATTCTGTTCTGTGTAACGATTTTTTTTTTGCACAGAAAGGAACTATAGTAGAAAAAACAAAAACTAAACAAAACGATATGGTAGTTGATAAAATATAGTTTTTCGGTTCGACTATGTTAATGTTTTAATATTCACTATTTACCAAATGCATCACTTTTAGGAATGTAAAAAATGATGCTATTTTAAATGTTGGGGCCATCATTGGCTAAGATATTCTCACTACTAGAGACCCAACTGTAGCTGGTAGAAAGACTAAGAAGTAGGGACCTGTCAGAGCAGCAAGTTCAGCGAAAATCCAGTCAGTCTGCTTAACCGAAGCAAGTCAGTTTTTTTCATTGTACAAGCTGTTTAGCATGACTCCTATAGCATTTAGAGGGGAGTACAAGGCCTTAGCTTGCTGATATAGTTGTGGAAGAGTTTCTAGCTTTTAGCAGTAAATCAACAGAAACGAAAACGTGACTGTTAAAATCTTTCATGTAATGGTACCAACTGTTTAGTCAAAACGCAATGAAAAAAATTGTAAAAAAAGTCTTTTTCTTTTCGAAAGACACCTGCTATTGTTTATAAAAATGCTAACACATGAACATATACATTAAAAATGACAAAAAACATAATCTTCCTATAAAAGTGCACAAACATACAAATATATCCCAAATACAAAATGCAATACACATTGTAAGAAACTGTAAATAAAACAATAACAAGCACAACAACAACAACAACAACAAAATAATCAGAAAAATAACATTACAACAAATATACGTTGTGCTTATGTGTTATAAACACACAACTTACTATATTTCTGGAACAAACTAGACTTCAAATAGAACAAACTAGACTTCAAATGGCTAGAGTAAAATAGTTACAAACTATAGCAAAAAATAGAGGGATAGTCTTGTCTAACTATCCTCAAAAACACACTAGCAACTAAAAAAAGAGAGGGAAAGTCATGTCTGAGCATGCTCATAAAAGAACCTGGTGTTTTTTTTCAAGAGCATGCTCAGGAACATGACTTTTACCCTCACTTTTTTCCAGTTGCCAGTGCATTTGTTGTGAGCATGCTCGGACATTAGTTTCCCTCTCTTTTCCAGTTGTTAGTATGTATTTTTATTAGCGTGCTCAGACATAAATTTCCCTCTATTTTTCCAGTTAGTTGCTGATGCCTTTTATCGAATGCTCAGACTTTAATTTCTCTCTTTCTTTTATTTGAGTTGTTGGAAAAATTATGCTTGCAATCATGCTAAGCACTTGGCATGTGTGTAGGTAGCAGTGTTTTCCCTTCTTTCAACCCCTTTGTAAAAGTTAGCTATACAAACAGTGGGCTAGTGAAAAAGACTGGATCTAATAAACAAACACTTGATCTAGTAATCAGCTAGGGGTTAGCTATGTGCTCACCTCATCCTCAGTAGGAACTTGCGGCTGGCTTTCCGCCATAACTGGCTTACAGACTAGATTCTACTGTTTTCCAAAATTGGGCGTTCCAACATTCACTGTTTATCTCTGACCCACCACACCCAAAATGCTGACTATAAAGTAGATTCATAAGATATTGCGTTATTGGAAAAATCACGCGAAGAATTAATATAACGACCTTCTTGTGCAGAAAAGGCTGACCTTCACCTTTGACCTCAATCGCTGCAGGGATCAGCCACGCGAGACTAACCAGCTCTCACTGCTGAAGTAATGGAGTGGTAAGTGTTCTCCAGTGTGTGTTGGTAGTAGAGAAGTATTAGTTCCAATGGGTCTATATGGCTAGATGATAATGCATACATCACTAATACTGGAGGGCTATTTCTGACACTAGGCTACCTCGTTGCAATAACCTGACAAAAGTGTGTATGTTTGTGTGTTAAATATACATGTACAGTGGAACATCAATTATCTGGACATCAATTATAATTATTCCAATCATCCATTAACCGGAACAGAATAAAGACTGCACGCACATTCAAAATTGCAAGCGGCTGAAAAAGGGAGGAGCTAAAGCTACTGTACTAAGCTAGGTAAGAACTTACTCAGGACAAAGATTTAAGACCTTTCAGGGTTTCATCCAGAAATTTTTGTCTGGGGGGGTCAAAATTAAAGTGGACTAGGTAATAATTTTAAGTAATACTTTTTGCTATCTAAAATAATAGATTCCCTAATCTCACAACTAAGCAGAAATACTCTGAGTAAACTTTTCACTTTTTTTTGCCCTTGAAAGTACAGCTATCAATTAACCCCATTAGCAACCCCAATAATAAAAAAAAAGCAAAAAAAAATAAATACAGAATTGGAAAAGCTTCTGGATTTTTATGGAAAGCCTACCACAGTTGAATATGATAGAGAGACATTTTCAGCTCCAGCTGATGTCAGCATACATGAGACAAGGTTGGAATGGAAAGGATTTAAATCCCTTTTGTTTGAAGAAATGAAGGGATTTTCACTTCAAAAACTAGCATTACAGTTCTTCAAAAGTGAGGCAAAATGTGTGACGTTTCCCAATATCAAGACCTTGCTTTCTATAGCTATGGTTTTGCCCATGTCGACAGCAACAGTGGAACGGTCATTTAGTGACAGGAAACAAATCAAGAATCGACTTCGTAATAGACTTCAACCTTCTTCACTGTCGAAGCTAATGATGATAGCCATAGAAGGCCCACAACTTGACGAGGTTAATTTTGATGCTGTACTGTCACTGTGGAAATCGATAAAGCCCAGACGAATTTTGTTGTGATGCAAAAATACTGGACTCTGATTGTTTTTCCAATATAATATGACTTTTTTGTAGGCAATTAACTTTAATAGGTAGGTAAAAAAGTGGGGGGGATATCCCCCCCTGGCATTTTGACTGGGGGGGTCAAAACCCCCCCTGTCCCCCCCCTGGATGAAACCCTGCCTTTCATTGTGCTACTTTTTTTTAATTTAAGGTTAATTGTTGAGAAAACACGAAGCTTTCAACTTCGCATAGGTACCAGCTTTTATGGGCAACGCCCCCTAGCGTCCTGTCGTAATCACGTGAGAAAATAATTTCTTGCAGCCAGCGGTTTAGTTTGCTTTATGTTCAGGGAAGTTAACGGAGTTGAAAGAAGTGAAGATGTATATCGATGAGTATTTCTGGCTAGTTTAGCTTCTTCTCTTATGAAGACAGTGTTTCCATTTCCATGTATCATTTTCATAGCTCCAGCTATATTGATGACTCATTAAAATAGCTAACAGATTGCTTGTCTGAGGGTTCACACCTTTGGTGCTTCGTTGATTCAGTTTTAGTTTGTGTTGTTTGCTTTGTATATTGTGACATGCGTGTGTGCGTGTGAGTAGAAAAAAAGAGTGTGTTTGTGTGTGCGTGTGAGTAGAAAAAGTGTGTTTGTGTGTGCGTGCGAGTAGAAAAAGAGTGTGTTTGTGTGTGCGTGTGAGTAGAAAAAGTGTGTTGTGTGTGAGTAGAAAAAGAGTGTGTTTGTGTGTGCGTGAGTATAAAAAAGTGTGTGTTTGTGTGTGCGTGTGAGTAGAAAAAAAGAGTGTGTTTGTGTGTGCGTGTGACTAGAAAAAGTGTGTTTGTGTGTGCGTGAGTAGAAAAAGAGTATGTTTGTGTGTGCGTGAGTAGAAAAAGAGTATGTTTGTGTGTGCGTGAGTAGAAAAAGTGTGTTTGTGTGTGCATGTGAATAAAAAGAGTATGTTTGTGTGTGTGTGAGTAGAAAAATGGTTGTTTGTGTGTGCGTGTGCAGAAAAAGAGTGTGTTTGTGTGTGCATGTGAATAAAAAGAGTATGTTTGTGTGTGTGTGTGTGAGTAGAAAAAGAGTATGTTTGTGTGTGCGTGAGTAGAAAAGTGTGTTTGTGTGTGCATGTAAATAAAAAGAGTATGTTTGTGTGTGTGTGTGTGTGAGTAGAAAAAGAGTATGTTTGTGTGTGTGTGTGTGTGAGTAGAAAAATGGTTGTTTGTGTGTGCGTGTGCAGAAAAAGAGTGTGTTTTTGTGTTTGTGAGTAGAAAAGAGAGTGTTTGTGTGTGCGTGTGAGTAGAAAAGAGTGTGTTTGTGTGTGAGTAGAAAAGAGTGTGATAGATGAGTGTGGCACGTATTCCAGATGAGTGTGACTAGTTATTATGAACTAGCAAGTACCCCGCCATGTAGTAGCTTCTGACGTATTGCAAAATGCAGTAGCAATAGTTATTTATATTCATGTTATCATTCTCTGCAGGTATTAATTACATTTTTATTCATTGTTTATACATGTTGTTGTTGCCACCTTCTCTTCCCCCAGGCTAGTCGGTGGTGTCAGAACACGATGGTTTTACTGGACCAGAAATACCAGCAGTGTGCCGACATCCGTACGTCCGGGGAGGTGTTGGCTCTGGTGAGCGAGCTCACGGACTACATGGCCACACACGAGGACCAGCAGGAAGCCAGGATGGAGCAGGTGAGAGGGGAGGAGCTGAGCTCTCTGTGGGGTGGTGTATGACAATTCTATTTACCTAACTTGAAGTTTGTACTGAAAGGATTAATATCAGAGACTTTCTTTGCATGCACACAGTTTAGCATGTTTGAATTAATGGACGCCAAGATGGTGAAATTATGGTAAAGTAATTTTTTGTATCAATTACTAAATACGTAGGATTAAAATATAGTTTATTTAGAATGCTGTAACGTTCTTATCTCTCTAGAGGGTTTGTGTGTGTGTGAGTATGAAAGGAAGTGTAGGGAAGTGTAAAGTTTGTATGTGTGTGATGAGTGTAGGTATGAGGTATACACTGTAGTTGAGAGTGTAGAATAGAAAGAGTGTGGGTGGATGGGTGTAAAAAATGATTTTTCAGAGTGTGCATATGTGTGTATGTATGGACACACTGTATAAATGTGTTATATTACACCGAGTGTTGTTTAGTAACGCCGTCAGTTGCCCTCTATTGGATAAGAGAAAAGTTTCATGAGATGCACCATCAAATTATAGAAATTTTTAAATTCTAAATTTCACTGTGGTTAAATTATTTATTTTATTTGTGTGTGCATGTGAGATGGTTGGCCTGTGTGTGTGTGTGTGTTTGCATGTGTGTGTGTATGTATGTGTGTGTTTGTATGTGTGTGTGTATGCGTGTCTTTTTGTATGTGTGTGTGTGCAGAGATTACCTATCCTACCATAATGCCACCTATGTCTACCAGCAAAGGGGCGGGACCAACAGAGAGGAGGGCGGAGCCACTAGGTGCAGACTGCAATAATGAGTAGGAGGAGCTACTCTGTAAACTCTTGCAACAAAACAAGTAAGACCAACAGAAAGAATAGAGAGACAGTGTGCAGTACTATGGTGTGTGTATGTATGTGTGTTTGTATGTGTCAGCGGATGGTTGTACTGTATGTATGTGTGTACATGTTTCTTTAAATATATGTTTGTGTGTGTGTGATACATTCTAGAAATAAGAATTTATATATAAAGATATGTTTGTTGTTGTTGATTTGATCATATGTCGGTAAGGTGTAGTTCATTGTAAAAGTATTTGTTTTAATTTGGCGAGCGAGCGTAGCGAGCGAGACACTTACAGGGGTAACACAATCGAAAATCGGGGATGTTTGTTTATTTAGATATATGTATGGACGTATGTATGTCATTTTGTACTTTGACCCTCGGGTTTTTGTGTTAGTTATGTTGTCGACCCCGTCCCAAATTGCACTAAACAGAATCCTCTGGTTTATCGATCAGTACCCGTATCACCCTAGAAATTGAATTGTTTACCGTTTTGAATTCTTTTGCGGGTGCAGTTAAAACTTGAAAACTTAAGGGACTTCCATTTTATTCGAGTTAGTGGCGGTGGTATGTCAATGCGCTCTTTGTCATGGTTATAAGTTGTGCGCAACAGTATTTACTTGAAAATACATTGTCCACTAGACTACCGCGAAGGTAAGTCTGTGTAGGTGCATGTCCAGTTGTGTCAAAGCATCGTGTGTTACAACCACTACTTAGCTAAAGAATATCACAAAGAAAACTTTTAAATAACGTGTATTGTTTTGTTTTTTTCTTCAATTCAAGCAGTTGCAGAGAGAGTTGTTACTATGGCACTGAAATCCCTTTACCTTGTATGCGAAATAAAAAAACTGGACCTTATTTTCAGTAGCTTCAGTGTTAGAAGTCAAAATCATAATAGTATAGTCTTTAGGCTCGCTCGCCATTTGTGCTCAAGCACATCACTAGTTTTTAATATGAACTGGTTATATTTAATAGAGATGAGTTCTTCCAGCAACTTATGACTTATACAGCATCCTTCACATGTGGCCAATATTCCAGCAACACTGAAGAGTCTCTCCACAGGAGCTGAAAATACTGGAATGCGAAGGTAATTAGTGAATGGGATGACAAGGGCACAGAGTGTAGTTGTATGTATGTGTGTGAATATGTGACCACTCAATATGAAGACAGTGTGTGTGTTTGCATGAGTAGTGAGTGTTGTCCAGTCACAGCGTCAGTTGTCCCATGGGACTATAGAAATGTCTCATAGGATCCTGTTTGTTTGTTCTAGTGTTTGTTTGTTCTAGTATTTGTTCGTTCTAGTGTTTGTTCGTACTAGTGTTTGTTTGTTCTAGTGTTTGTTTGTTCTAGTGTTTGTTCGTTCTAGTATTTGTTTGTTCTAGTGTTTGTTTGTTCTAGTGTTTGTTCGTTCTAGTGTTTGTTCGTTCTAGTGTTTGTTTGTT
>WLWD01001685.1_pt1 | contig 30453 bp, 25 predicted proteins | sample 6712731 | NCBI WGS metagenome assembly WLWD01 (sample SAMN12718690, study PRJNA576275) | sponge metagenome | isolation source: marine sponge | host: Mycale hentscheli | place: New Zealand: South Island, Marlborough, Capsize Point | collected 2014-11-01
CATTTTAGAGTTGGACGTGTCCAGTGGACAAAAATGAAATGAGAGAAACTGCCGGGGACCATGTAATTAGCATATTTTAGAGTTGGACGTGTCCAGTGGACAAAAATGAAATGAGGGAAACAGCCGGGGACCATGTAATTAGCATATTTTAGAGTCAGACGTGTCCAGGGGACTAAAATGAAACAAGAGAAACTGCCGTGCACCATGGAATTAGCATAATTTAGAGTTTGACGTGTCCAGTGGACTAAAATGAAACGAGAAATACTGACGGAAACCAAGTAATTAGCATAATTTAGAGTCAGACGTGTCCAGTGGACTAAAATGAAACGAGAGAAACTGCCGGGGACCAAGTAATTAGCATATTTTAGAGTCAGATGTGTCCAGTGGACTAAAATAAAACGAGAGAAACTGCCGGGGATCATGTAATTAGCATATTTCATAGTCGGATGCGTCCAGTGGACTAAAATGAAACGAGAGAAACTGCCGGGGACCATGTAATTAGCGTATTTTAGAGTCGTACGTGTCCAGTGGACTAAAGTGAAACGAGAGAAACTGCCTGGGATCATGTAATTAGCATTTTTCGTAGTCGGATGTGTCCAGCGGACTAAAATGAAACGAGAAAAACTGCCGTGGACCATGTAATTAGCATATTTTAGAGTCAGACGTGTCCAGTGGACTAAAATGAAACAAGAGAAACTGCCGTGCACCATGGAATTAGCATAATTTAGAGTTTGACGTGTCCAGTGGTCTAAAATGAAACGAGAAATACTGACGGAAACCAAGTAATTAGCATAATTTAGAGTCAGACGTGTCCAGTGGACTAAAATGAAACGAGAGAAACTGCCGGCGACCAAGTAATTAGCATATTTTAGAGTCGAACGTGTCCAGTGGACTAAAATGAAACGAGAGAAACTGCCGGGGACCAAGTAATTAGCATAATTTAGAGTCGGACGTGTCCAGTGGACTAAAATGAAACGAGAGAAACTGCCGGGGACCATGTAATTAGCACATTTTAGAGTTGGACGTGTCCAGTGGACAAAAATGAAATGAGAGAAACTGCCGGGGACCATGTAAGTAGCATATTTTAGAGTTGGACGTGTCCAGTGGACAAAAATGAAATGAGGGAAACAGCCGGGGACCATGGAATTAGCATAATTTAGAGTCGGACGTGTCCAGTGGACTAAAATGAAACGAGAGAAACTGCCGGGGACCATGTAATTAGCATATTTTAGAGTTTGACGTGTCCAGTGGACTAAAATGAAACGAGAAATACTGACGGGGACCAAGTAATTAGCATAATTTAGAGTCAGACGTGTCCAGTGGACTAAAATGAAACGAGAGAAACTGCCGGGGACTAAGTAATTAGCATATTTTAGAGTCGGGCGTGTCCAGTGGTCTAAAATGAAACGAGAGAAACTGCCGGGGACCAAGTAATTAGCACAATTTAGAGTCGGACGTGTCCAGTGGACTAAAATGAAACGAGAGAAACTGCCGTGGACCATGTAATTAGCACATTTTAGAGTCGGAGGTTTCCAGAGGACTACAATAAAACTTGAGAAACGGCCGGGGACCATGGAATTAGCATAATATAGAGTCAGACGTGTCCAGTGGACAAAAATGAAATGAGAGAAACTGCCGGGGACCATGTAATATGTATATTTTAGAGTTGGACGTGTCCAGTGGACAAAAATGAAATGAGAGAAACAGCCGGGGACCATGTAATTCGCATATTTTAGAGTCAGATGTGTCCAGTGGACTAAAATGAAACGAGAGAAACTGCTGGGGACCATGGAATTAGCATAAATTAGAGTCGGACGTGTCCAGTGGACTAAAATGAAACGAGAGAAACTTCCAGGGACCAAGTAGTTAGCATAATTTTGAGTCGGTCGTGTCCAATGGATTAAAATGAAACGAGAGAAACTGCCGGGGACCAAGTAATTAGCATATTTTAGAGTCAGACGTGTCCAGTGGACAAAAATGAAACGAGAGAAACTGCCGGAGACCAAGTAATTAGCATATTTTAGAGTCTGATGTGTACAGTGAACTAAAATGAAACGAGAGAAACTGCCGGGGACCCATGTAATTAGCATATTTTAGAGTCGGACGTGTCCAGTGGACTAAAATAAAACAAGAGAAACTGCCGGGCACTATGTAATAAGCATATTTTAGAGTCGGACGTGTCCAGTGGACTAAAATGAAACGGGAGAAACTGCCGGGAACTATGTGATTAGCATATTTTAGAATCGGACGTGTCCAGTGGAATAAAATGAAACGAGAGAAACTGCCGGGGACCAAGTAATAAGCATAATTTAGAGTCAGACGTGTCCAGTGGACTAAAATAAAACGAGAGAAACTGCCGGGGATCATGTAATTAGCATATTTCATAGTCGGATGCGTCCAGTGGACTAAAATGAAACGAGAAAAACTGCCGTGGACCATGTAATTAGCATATTTTAGAGTCAGACGTGTCCAGTGGACTAAAATGAAACAAGAGAAACTGCCGTGCACCATGGAATTAGCATAATTTAGAGTTGGACGTGTCCAGTGGACTAAAATGAAACGAGAGAAACTGCCGGGGATTATGTAATTAGCATATTTTAGAGTCAGACGTGTCCAGTGGACTAAAATGAAACAAGAGAAACTGCCGGGCACCATGTAATTAGCATATTTTAATATTAGACGTGTCCAGTGGACTAAAATGAAGCGAGAAAAACTGACGGGGACCATGGAATTAGCATAATTTAGAGTTTGACGTGTCCTGTGGACTAAAATGAAACGAGAAATACTGACGGGGACCAAGTAATTAGCATGATTTAGAGTCAGACGTGTCCAGTGGACTAAAATGAAATGAGAGAAACTGCCGGGAACAATGTAATTATCATATTTTAGATTCGGATGTGCCCAGTGGACTAAAATGAAACTAGAGAAACTGATGGAGACCAAGTAATTAGCATATTTTAGAGTCTGATGTGTCCAGTGAACTAAAATGAAACGAGAGAAACTGCCGGGGACCCATGTAATTAGCATATTTTAGAGTCGGACGTGTCCAGTGGACTAAAATGAAACGGGAGAAACCCGGGAACTATGTGATTAGCATATTTTAGAATAGGACGTGTCCAGTGGACTAAAATGAAACGAGAGAAACTGCCGGGAACCATGTAATTAGCATATTTTAGAGTCTGACGTGTCCAGTGGACTAAAATGTAATGAGAGAAACCGCAGGGGACCATGTAATTAGCATATTTTAGAGTTGGACGTTTCCACTTGACTAAAATGAAACGAGAAAAACTGCCGGAGACCATGGAATTAGCATAATTTAGAGTCGGACGTGTCCAGTGGACGAAAATGAAACGAGTGAAACTTCTTGGGACCAAGTAATTAGCACAATTTAGAGTCGGACGTGTCCAGTGGACTAAAATGAAATGAGAGAAACTGCCGGGGACCATGTAATTAGCACATTTTAGAGTCGGAGGTGTCCAGAGGACTAAAATATGACGAGAGAAACTGCCGGGGACCATGTAATTAGCATATTTTAGAATCGGACGTGTTCAGTGGACTAAAATGAAACGAGAGATACTGCCGGGCACCATGTAATTAGCATAATTTAGAGTCGGACGTGTCCAGTGGACTAAAATGAAACGAGAGAAACTGCCGGGGACCAAGTAATTAGCATATTTTAGAGTCGGACGTGTCCAGAGGACTAAAATGAAACGAGAGAAACTGACGGGAACCAAGTAATTAGCATAATATAGAGTCGGACGTGTTTATCGGACTAAAATGAAACGAGAGAAACTGCCGGGAACCAAGTAATTAGCATAATTTAGAGTCGGACGTGTCCCGTGGACTGAAATGAGACGAGAGAAACTGCCGGAGACCAAGTAATTAGCTTATTTTAGAGTCTGACGTGTCCAGTGGACTATAATGCAATGAGAGAAACTGCAGGGGACCATGTAATTAGCTTATTTTAGAGTCGAACGTGTCCACTGGACTAAAATATAACGAGAGAAACTGCCTGGGATCATGTAATTTGAATATTTTAGAGTCGGAAGTGTCCAGTGGACTAAAATGAAACGAGAGAAACTGCCTGAGACCATGTAATTAGCATATTTTAGAGTGATGAGAAGCTATAGAATTGAGCTTACTAAGACAGAGATATTGTAGATGAGGTCCCTACTGATTAGCTTTATTCACAGCATTTCCCTGTGAGAGCTATAGAATTGAGATTACTAAGTCAGAAATATTGTAGATGAGGTCCCTACTGATTAGCTTAATTCACAGCATTTCCCTGTGAGAGCTATAGAATTGAGATTACTAAGTCAGAGATATTGTAGATGAGGTCTCTACTGATTAGCTTTATTCACAGCATTTCCCTGTGAGAGCTATAGAATTGAGATTACTAAGACAGAGATATTGCAGATGAGGTCCCTACTGATTAGCTTTATTCACAGCATTTCCTTGTGAGAGCTATAGAATTGAGATTACTAAGACAGAGATATTGTAGATGAGGTCCCTACTGATTAGCTTTATTCACAGCATTTCCCTGTGAGAGCTATAGAATTGAGATTACTAAGTCAGAGATATTGTAGATGAGGTCCCTACTGATTAGCTTTATTCACAGCATTTCCTTGTGAGAGCTGTAGAATTGAGATTACTAAGACAGAGATATTGTAGATGAGGTCCCTACTGATTAGCTTTATTCACAGCATTTCCTTGTGAGAGCTGTAGAATTGAGATTACTAAGACAGAGATATTGTAGATGAGGTCCCTACTGATTAGCTTTATTCACAGCATTTCCTTGTGAGAGCTATAGAATTGAGATTACTAAGACAGAGATATTGTAGATGAGGTCCCTACTGATTAGCTTTATTCACAGTATTTCCTTGTGAGAGCTATAGAATTGAGATTACTAAAGACAGAGATATTGTAGATGAGGTCCCTACTGATTAGCTTTATTCACAGCATTTCTTTGTGAGAGCTATAGAATTGAGATTACTAAGACAGAGATATTGTAGATGAGGTCCCTACTGATTAGCTTTATTCACAGCATTTCCCTGTGAGAGCTATAGAATTGAGATTACTAAGACAGAGATATTGCAGATGAGGTCCCTACTGATTAGCTTTATTCACAGCGTTTCCCTGTGAGAGCTGTAGAATTGAGATTACTAAGACCGAGATATTGTAGATGAGGTCCCTACTGATTAGCTTTATTCACAGCATTTCCTTGTGAGAGCTATAGAATTGAGATTACTAAGACAGAGATATTGTAGATGAGGTCCCTACTGATTAGCTTTCTTCACAGCATTTCCTGTGAGAGTTATGGAATTGAGATTACTGAAAGACAGAGATATTGTAGATGAGGTACCTACTGATTAGCTCTATTCACAGCATTTCCTGTGAGAGCTATGGAATTGAGATTACTAAGACAGAGATATTGTAGATGAGGTCTCTACTGATTAGCTTTATTCACAGCATTTCCTTGTGAGAGCTGTAGAATATTACTAAGACAGAGATATTGTAGATGAGGTCCCTACTGACTAGCTTTATTCATAGCATTTCCTGTGAGAGCTATAGAATTGAGATTACTAAGACAGAGATATTGTAGATGAGGTCCCTACTGATTAGCTTTATTCACAGCATTTCCCTGTGAGAACTATAGAGTTGAGATTACTAAGACTGAGATATTGTAGATGAGGTCCCAACTGATTAGCTTTATTCACAGCATTTCCTTGTGAGAGCTGTAGAATTACTAAGACAGAGATATTGTAGATGAGGTCCCTACTGATTAGCTTTATTCACAGCATTTCCTGTGAGAGCTATAGAATTGAGATTACTAAGACAGAGATATTGTAGATGAGGTCCCTACTGATTAGCTTTATTCACAGCATTTCCTGTGAGAGCTATGGAATTGAGATTACTAAAAGACAGAGATATTGTAGATGAGGTACCTACTGATTAGCTTTATTCACAGCATTTCCTGTGAGAGCTATGGAATTGAGATTACTAAGACAGAGATATTGTAGATGAGGTCCCTACTGATTAGCTTTATTCACAGCATTTCCTGTGAGAGCTATGGAATTGAGATTACTAAGACAGAGATATTGTAGATGAGGTCCCTACTGATTAGCTTTATTCACAGCATTTCCTGTGAGAGCTATGGAATTGAGATTACTAAAAGACAGAGATATTGTAGATGAGGTACCTACTGATTAGCTTTATTCACAGCATTTCCTGTGAGAGCTATGGAATTGAGATTACTAAGACAGAGATATTGTAGATGAGGTCCCTACTGATTAGCTTTATTCACAGCATTTCCCTGTGAGAACTATAGAATTGAGATTACTAAGACTGAGATATTGTAGATGAGGTCCCTACTGATTAGCTTTATTCACAGCATTTCCTTGTGTGAGCTATAGAATTGAGATTACTAAGACAGAGATATTGTAGATGAGGTCCCTACTGATTAGCTTTATTCACAGCATTTCCTTGTGAGAGCTATAGAATTGAGATTACTATGACTGAGATATTGTAGATGAGGTCCCTACTGATTAGCTTTATTCACAGCATTTCCCTGTGAGAACTATAGAATTGAGATTACTAAGACAGAGATATTGTAGATGAGGTCTCTACTGATTAGCTTTATTCACAGCATTTCCCTGTGAGAGCTATAGAATTGAGATTACTAAGACAGAGATATTGTAGATGAGGTCTCTACTGATTAGCTTTATTCACAGCGTTGCTGGCTTTGTGCCTGCCATTGTTGAACAATGGATCTCTTCCCATTATTCATAGTGTGGTTGATGGGGTAGGAATTCCTTGGTGAGAAAATGTCCCCTCTATGAATTCAATTATTGCATACACAGTATTACAATAACATTTCATACAGTGGTGAACTAGCACACTTTCTGGCGTGTATGTGTGTTTGTTTTCAAAGCTGGATGTAAGGAAGCTAAACCACCATGTAACCAGCCAGAACCTTAAACTGTTACCAGTAGTACTGATTTATAATGGACTATTTTAAGTGTTGCAGTATAATGGACTATTTTAAGTGTTGCAGTATATGAACAAATTTGTCTTTGTATTGTGACTCTGTCAGTATATGTAGTAATTTAGTGTCTTCATTTGTGATCAGTTGTTGTTGTTGCTATTCTGTTCATTATTTTTGTACCAGTGTTTGTGTCTAACACAGTCAAGTGAACATTCTCACACTCCACATGTATCAAACACTGTTATGTTATATTGATGACCATTTCCATGTATGTTTAGTTCTTGACAAAAGTCATGACTCCATTAGCCTTAGAACCTAGAGAGACGATGGATCACTGTAAACTGCCAGCAAGATACTGTCAGACAAGAGAGACAAGAGAGACGATGAATCACCGTACACTGCCAGCAAGATACTGTCAGACAAGAGTGATGATGGATCACCGTACACTGCCAGCAAGATACTATCAGACAAGAGAGAGGGTGTGAACATTATGCTGGAGTAGTTGTACGGTCAAGATAGTCTGGTGCAGTAGACAGATATTCAAAGAAGCCATACTTGCTAAACATAGCTTTGAAACAGTGGCTGACAGTATTGGAATTTCTATTTGTGATTTAGGAGGGCCATTCACAGTAATTTGCTAACGGTAGTTGACCGCCGCAATATATATGCAGCAAAGCAATGGTATGGCCATGTTTCCTGACCCTTACTTTATAACAATATGTCAAGCATTCTGTAATGAAAATTTATTTAAAGTAACAGTAAAAATAAATTAACAATGTGTAAATTTGAAATATGGGATATGATATACAAAAAAAAGGAAAGTGCAATACAATGAGTGTTTTCAAATGTATGTCCATGTAGTGTTGACAGACTTCAATCCACAATTCTATTACACAAACAATACAATAATTCAAATACTACAATAATAACAATTCACTTACTGGAGCTGTCGCTGTATTTTATCTGCTAAATGATTACATTCTCCTGTTTGAAACAATACAGTAACAAATTCCTTGAGAGCTGAGGGTCTCGATGAAAAGACTCTACGAATGTTGTCCAAAAGAGTCCTTGCTCTGTCTTCGTCAATCAGGTCTTTACGCTCACGAAGTTGGTCGTAGGTATGTTGTGATATGAGTTCAATACTGTAGCAGTGATCAGCTACTGTCATAACACAAGGCTTCACTGAGAGGACCAAGTCAGGATACACACTCAGAAATATTCTCAAGTTATTGCCACCTAATAATAAAACATTTATAATGATAGGAATTAAAACAATAACTTGACTTACTTTCAGAGACCTCTACCACAGGATCTTTCTTCTCGTATTTCTAAAACCAAATAATATCATTGTTAGTTATTGCAAGTTAGAATACATAGTCTATTTCTGCATACCTGTCCATACCAAATGAGGTGTCTATTGGTGAGTACAACTGCTTGTGGATAGTCTGGATTGAAGAGACATGTCATAACCTTTGGAATCGTGTCTGCACCATCCACCACTCCAAGATGATTTTTTCCTTCATGTGCACGACAGTCAAAGGCAAACTGGTAGTCCATGGAGCTGTTGTAGTTCATTCTGGAACTAGCCTTCTTTAAAGTGTCTTTTATTTCTTGTTTTAGAGAAATACATTCATGGTGAATGGAGTCTTGGAAAGTAGGATCACAAGAAACTACGACTTCGAAATATTTAGATTTCGATACAAAAGACACGTGAACTTTTATTGTTCCATACAAAAAGTGCACCATGTTTTTCTTGACTCCTTCTCCAATGAAAGTGAAGGACTTGTTGGATACGAGACATGCCATTGCAGCAGGAAAGAGTCCCATAGGAGTAAACCCACTACTGAAGTACATCAAGAGAGGTTCCACGATACAAGATCTGCAGGATTCATTGTGGAATAGGTCAAGTTCCTTTGCACTAGTGTTTTCTAACACGCAAGGCATAATGTATTCTTTCTTTTCTTCTAACAATGAGTTAGTGTCAAAAGATTCGACTGACACAATCTCAGCTATCAAGTGAAGATATGCAAGCAAAGCTACCAGTTGCTCTGGTGGAATCAGATCTCCTGAAATGTCAGCTGTAGCTGTCTTCAAATCTGTCATAGTGAATCGACCTGTCTTTCTGAATCTCTCGGCTGTAGCCTGACCTACGCTATCAAAGCTCATGGCTTTAAGAATGACACCAGTGATACTGTCATACACTACCTGGATGTCTATGATGACCAGGTCCTCCAAACCAGGCACACTGGGGAAGTACATCAGAACACCGGCATGGTGGTGAAGAAACCACAGAGCTGCTCTGGTCTCGTAGGATTTCATATTGAAGGCATGGGACAAGGCCAAGCAGGTCTCCAGGCTGGCTGTCCTCACTTCTCTCATGCGAAGACACAAGCTGAACAGAAGCCACACGGCTGGAATTTTCAGCTTTTTAAAGTGTTTCTCCATGGCATTCTCCAGTAGCTGATGCAAGTGATCAATCTCTTCTACTCCGCCTCCCATGTTGTCTAAAGAAACAACAAGCTTGTCTTTTGAGCAGAACTGAACTATGCCTTTTTTGTAGGAGTCAGTGTCTCGAATCACTTTTTGAAGCTGCGAATCGACTGTAGCGATGACTTCCTCAGAAACCTTGTCTTTGTGAGTACCCACTATATACACTACTGACTTGGAGGACTCCAGTATCTCACCAATGGCTGAGTTGTCTGCTCCTGGCTGAGGTTGAAGATGGGTGGAGGAGCTGAAGCAAGATATACTGGCCAGAGTACGCAAAAGCATCTCTTGCAGAGTAAACTCTGATTTCTCTGGTGCAGTTGTCTCTCCTGAAGCTCTCTGATAAAAGACCCGATACTCCTCATCTAGTTGGAAATTGTAGCTAAAGAACAGCAAGTAGAGGCCAGGTCCTATGGTGAGTGCTGGTAGCATGTCCATCAGCTCAGGCTGACCTCCAGTGTCCTCCATTCTCAAAAAAGCTTTAAAAGATTGCTTCACATTTTCTGCGAAGTTTGGTTGTTTGGACACTGTTTCAAATATGGCAGCTATTTCAGAATAATCTGGTGATGATACTGCCTGATCAGCTGGTTGGTCATGTGTTGTTGAGAGTGGAGTGATTTTCCTATGCCTGGGTTGCCTATTTTGGGTAAAAGATTTGAATCTTGCCATCATCTTCTGCAATAATGAAGGCTGGGGTGGCTCTTCAACAGAGTGAGACTGCTTTGTACTGCTAGCCTGACTGACCTCTGCCCTGGTGTCACTACCTCTATGGGAATCAGCTGTAGCTTCTGAAGTGGATTCAGTTTCAGAAATGGATTCAGTGGCCAGACTATCTTTGAGAGTATGAAAGAGTAGAGAAGCTTCCTCAATGAGATTCTTTACAATGGTCCAGTCTATACTTCTTTCTGCTGTAGTTGGATCAGACTTGCCTTGGACTACCACATTGGAGCAACACTCCACTGTGCCTGTGCTGCCATGAATCTGCTCCTCTTCTTTTGCTGACAGAAGATCTATGATCTCTTTCTTTATTCTCCTGAGAGTTGTACTCTTGCCTTGTCTTGGAGGACCAAGGGACATAAACTTTAAAGACAGAAGCTCCAACACTTCCTTGGAAACAATGAAGTGTTTATATGCATCTTCATATTTTAGAACTATTAAACATAAAATAAAATATGCATTATGAAATATTGCAAATAAAACACTAATTAGTTAATACAGTCTCATTGGTTATACAGTACAAGTAACCCACACACTGCACCAGTACTATTAGCTGGCTGCAATACACTGTGTGGGCAGCTGGTTTTATAGCCTGGAGCTAAGCCAGTAGAAGCAGCTGCCAGTAGAAGCAGCTGCCAGTAGAAGCAGCTGCAGGTAGAAGCAGCTGCACTCTAGCACTTGCAATTTAGGCAAAGACAATCAATTACCTTACTTATTATAATATCATAAACATAATAAATATTTAGTTTTAACATAATTAACTTAATAATAAATAATAATATTCTAGTTTTATTATAGTACAAGTTTTTAATACCTAACTTTAGTTTCCCATATAATCTATAAATGGGACTTTCTAAAGAGAAGCCAATATCACTGAAGGCAAGATGGCTTACTAGAGATGCTGCTATTTGCTTATACTAACCTGACAGAGTTCCTTTGAATACTCCATACTCACTAACAACCAGCAACTGTCCAGTAGACAAGACTGCAGTAGCTAAATGTCCACCAACTGGTCTATCTCCCTCACTAGTAGTCTCAATCCACTCCTCTGTCTTGTTGGAGTAACTGCTAATGGTAAAATGGATATCGATGCAGATTAGATTCGATACATAGGAGACGATAGCGAAGATGCAAGGTCGTGTGGTTACTGTCCTCCATATTGTTTGTCTTCTTGTCCTGCCATTACTAGCAGATGCTGTAAGAGACTCTAAACTGCATATAAACAGAATCCCTCTCTTGTCAGCTTTTCGTGTGAAGTAGAAGTCGCCTTCATGGAATGTTGATAGCATGTACCAGCATGAAGAAGGAAGTGAGTCTGCAGTCGTCCAATGGTCGTTGAGTAGAACTTCCACTACGTCCAAGTACTCGTCATGTGAGCCACGCCCACCAGCCACGACCAGGACCTCTGGTGATCCTCCACTAACTGATGATGCTCTGTAGCGACGAGTAGGCATGGCACGTAGCGATGGCTTCCAGTCTAGACCAGTAGTACTAGTCAACAGAGAGTTAGTGGGTTCATCAGTGGAGGGATGCACTCCACCAACCAATACAAACTTAGACTGGTAGGTAGTTAGGGACGAGTAGTAATATGGTGCACTAGTAGTAGTCCTAAAGTGAAGGTCAGTAGAGATGTGAAGTGTGCGATTATAATCAAGATCATCCATAACTAGCAATTTATTCTTTAGTACTGCACATTGTTCAGGCTGGACATACCTACTCGATGGATAGCTGCAGATCTCCCAGTGAAGTGAGACAGGAGGACGGAGATCTCGCTAAATACAAATAAACAAATATATAATTAAAGTGATAAACAAACAAACAAAAAACAACAACAGCATTTAAGTGCTATTTAAACGACACAAACAAATGTATTCCTATATCAGCAGTTTATACGCTATATAAACATTCTATACAACTTTAAATAAGTACATAAAATACTAACAAACAACAATATTGTAATTGAACCATGTAAACAAACACACAAATAAACAATTTTACTCTATAATTTACAGAAATGTACACGCATAACAATAGCAACTGCGTGACATACTAACACACAAACATACAAGTTCTCACACAATGCTTATATACAATACAATATTTAGTATATAAAAATAGTAAAAACAACAATACTGAGAATTAAAAAAATAAACAAACACACAAACATACTACTGGCACAATGCGTAAATATGTGCACACAACACAAACACAAATAATGACATGATATTCCAAACACACAAACACATAATAAGAGAATGAGCTGTTTCTTCCTGTGCTAAAATAATGTACAGTAGGCACCAGAAAAGATAGGTTTTCAATTCTGTTCAGTAGAACGATTTTTTTTTGCACTGAAGGAGCTATTGTACAAAAAGAAAAAAGAGAGAAAATGTTACGGCAGTTGATAAAATATAGTTTTTCAGTTCGACTGTGTTAAAGTTTAAATGCTCAATGTTTACCATGTGCCACTTTCAGGAATGTAAAAAATGATGCTATTTTAAATGTTGGGGTCATCATTGGCTTAGATATTCTCACTACTAGAGACCCAACTGTAGCTGGTAGAAAGACTAAGAAGTAGGGACCTGTCAGAGCAGCAAGTTCCGCGAAAATCCAGTCAGTCTGCTTAATCGAAGCAAGTCAGCTTTTTTTTATTGTGCAAGCAGTTTAGCATGACCTCTATAGCATTTAGAGGGTAGTTCAAGACTTAGCTTGCAGATATAGCTGTGGAAGAGTTTTTAGCTTTTGGCTGTAAATCAACTGAAACAAGAACTTGACTAGTAAAAAATTTAATGTGACGGTACCAACTGTTTAGTCAAAACGCATTAAAAAAATTGTAAAAAAAAAGCTTTTTTTCTTTTCGAAAGACACCTGCTATGCTGTATAGAAAGCTAACATATGAACATATACATTAAAAAAAAAAAACAACCCAAAAACATAATCTTCCTATAAAAGTGCACAAACATACAAATATACATCCCAAATACAAATTATTTACACATGGTAAAAACTGTAAATAAACCACTAACAAACACAACAACAAAAAAATGACTACAAATATATTATGCTGTGTTTATGTGTTATAAACACACAACTTACTATATTTCTGGAACAAACTAGACTTCAAATAGCTAGAGTAAATAGATACAAACTGTAGCAAAAAAGAGAGGGATAGTCTAACCATCCTCCAGCACAAAAACACACTGGCAACTGGAAAAAAGAGAGGGAAAGTCATGTCTGAGCATGCTCATGAAAAGAACCTGGTGTCTTTTTAAGAGCATGCTCAGGAACATGATTTTTACCCTCTCTTTTTTTCCAGTTGCCAGTGCATTGGCGTGAGCATGCTCAGACATTACTGTCCCTCTTTTTTTATTCAGTTTAGCTGGTGGTATCTCTTTATGAGCATGCTCAGACATAAGTTTCCCTCTCTATCCAGTTGTTGATGCCTTATATATAATGATCAGACATTAATTTCTCTTTTTCTAGTTGTAAAAAAAATTAAGCTAAGCACTTGGCATGCGTGTAGGTAGCAGTGTTTTCCCTTCTTTCAACCTTTTGTAAAAGCTATACAAACATTGGGCTATATAGGGAAGGCTGGATCTAGGCTAACAAACACTTGATTTAATAATCAGCTAGCGGTAGCTATGTGCTCACCTCTGTACGAACTTGAGGCTGGCTTTCAGCCATACCTTGCTTACTGACTGGAATCTACTGTCTTCCAAAATAAGTAAGGGCGTTCCCACATCCTCTATTTATTATTCGAATATCTCTGACCCACCACACCCAAAATGCTGACTAGAAAGCTGATATTCACCTTTGACCTCAATCGCTTTCTCTGCGAGGAGGAGCTCTTGCCGCCAGCTCTCGCTGCTGAAGTGATGGCGTGGTAAGTGTTCTCCCGTGTGAGTTGGTAGTATAGAGAAGTATTGGTTCCAATAGGTCTATATTAGTCGATGATAATGCATTCGTCACCAATGCTGGAGTGCTATTTCTATTTGACAGCTTTTGCTTCCAAAATGAATTGCATTTTTTGGGTCTTTTATAAAATAGGAACATTTCAATTCCCAATCAGATGCACTGTACATGAGAATATCAGAAGTGAATGAATAGTGTATTGTAAATAATCAAATGTTGCTATTATTGACTTTCAGTGCATAAATTGGTTCAAGCAATTGTCTTGTATTTCAGTAAAACAATTTCTCATAATTTTCTTAGCTTTCAATGCCTTCTTTGTTCATAGCAAGTTCTGTTCTGTTAGCTGATTTCATCATCTCAATTTGTAGCTATAAGCACAATATCTCTGAGTTCCAATGTCTAAACCATTCCATTAAAATATGGTAGAACATTTCAGTTCTTCGAAGACCTCTTGGACCCCTGGTTCTTTCCACAGTAAATTTGACTTTATAACCTTTTCCCATTTCATGAAAAAACCTAATTTTTTACAGATAGCCACAACTTGGCAATAACTCTTCTCTTATGGTCACTAGTTTTTTGTTTTTTTTAAGTAACTGAGTTCCAATGTCTAAACCATTCCACCTATAACTCTTCTCTTATGGTCACTAGTTGTTAAGTTGTAGTTAAATCTTCTGTTCGTTCATCATGGGTGACACTAAACCAGGGCACAAGGCGACTGTCATCTCAGCCAATACAGTGAGCATCACTGCGTCAAGCTTCAAGTTGGAAAAGATCAACAACAATTTCCTAGAAGAATATAAATACGTATTTATGACACTTACAGAAACACAACACTGTATATATAAAATCACATCAAAAAGTATCTATGATCACAACAACAAAATTAAATTCTACTCAATAGGCTATACAGAGACCCTGTACCAACCCACCCTTAGTCGGTAAAGATCACCTACATAACTACAACCAGCATGCAGTGGATCAATACATTGACAAAAGGTTTAGTTTTATCATAAGAATGCCCAGTTTTAGAATGCCAAGTTTTAATATCTTCCTCACAGGTATATATCCACTTACCTGGAATGATTCTGCACAATAGGCTTAGTCTAAGACACAACTTACACTAGGACGGGACCATGTAATTAGCATATTTTAGAGTCGGACGTGTCCAGTGAACTAAAATGAAACGAAAGAAACTGCCGGGGACCATGTAATTAGCATATTTTAGAGTCGAACGTGTCCAGTGAACTACAATGAAACGAGAGAAACTGCTGGGGACCATGTAATAAGCATATTGCAGAATCGGACGTGGCCAGGATTTCATTTTAGTTGACTGGACACGTCCGACTCTAAAATATGCTAATTACATGGTCCCCGACAGTTTTTCTCATTTCATTTTAGTCCACTGGAAACGTTCGACCATGAAATATGCTAATTGCATGATCCCCGACAGTTTTTCTCATTTCATTTTAGTCCACTGGAAACGTTCAACCATGAAATATGCTAATTACATGGTCCCCGGCAGCTTCCCTGGTTTCATTTTAATGCACTGGACACGTCCGACTCTAAAATATGCTAATTACATGGTCCCTGGTAGTTTCTCTCGTTTCATTTTAGTCCATTGGACACGTCCGACTCTATAATATGCTAATTACATGGTCCCCGGCAGTTTTTCGTTTTATTTTAGTCCACTGGACACATCAGACTCTAAAATGTAATTAGCACATTTGAGAGTCGGACGTGTCCAGTGGACTAAAATGAAACGAGAGAAACTGCCGGGGACCATGTAAGTAGCATATTTTAGAGTCGGACGTGTCCAGTGGAATAAAATGAAACAAGAGAAACTGCCGGGGACCATGTAATTAGCATATTTTAGAGTCGGACGTGTCCAGTGGACTGAAATGAAACGAGAGAAACTGCTGGGGACCATGTAATTAGCATATTTTAGAGTCTGAAGTGTCCAGTGGACTAAAATAAAACGAGAAAAACTGCCAGGGACCATGTAATTAGCATATTTCATAGTCGGACGTGTCCTGTGGACTAAAATGAAACGAGAGAAACTACTGGGGACCATGTAATTAGCATATTTTAAAGTCGGACGTGTCCAGTGGACTAAAATGAAACGAGAAAAACTGCCTGGGATTATGTAATTAGCGTATTTATGGTCGAACGTTTCCAGTGGACTAAAATGAAATGAGAAAAACTGCCAGGGACCATGTAATTAGCATATTTTAGAGTCGGACGTGTCCAGTGGACTAAAATGAAACGAGAGAAACTGCCAGGGACCATGTAATTAGCATATTTTAGAGTTTAATGTGTCCAGAGAACTAAAATGAAACGAGAGAAACTGCCCATGACCATGTAATTAGCATATTTTAGAGTCGGACGTGTCCAGTGGACTAAAATGGAACGAGAGAAACTGCCAGGGACCATGTAATTAGCATATTTTAGAGTCGGATGTGTCCAGTGGACTAAAATGAAACGAGAGAAACTGCCAGGGACCATGTAATTAGCATATTTTAGAGTCGGACGTGTCCAATGAACTAAAATGAAACGAAAGAAACTGCCGGGGATCATGTTATTAGCATATTGCAGAATCGGACTGTCCAGTGGACTAAAATGAAACGAGGGAAACTGCCAGGGACCATGTAATTAGCATATTTCATGGTCGAACGTGTCCAGTGGACATAAATGAAATGAGAGAAACTGCCGAGGACCATGTAATTAGCATATTTCAGAGTCGGACGTGTCCAGTGGATTAAAATGAAACGAGAAAAACTGCCAGGGATCATGTAATTAGCATATTTCATAGTCGGACGTGTCCTGTGGACTATAATGAAACGAGAGAAACTACAGTGATTTTTCTCGAATAGTCCACCGGTGGGCAGGACGTACTAGACTGGACTATTACAGGTCATGGACTATTAAAGGTTATGGTAAAGAATAGCATACAATGAACAATAGAGTGTAAAATTAGGTTTGCATGTGTTTTTCAGTTTCATTAGAGGCTGAACTAGTTATTTGAGTAAAATAATCAGGTAAAACTGTTTGCCTTGAATTGAGCTTGCTCTTCTCTGCCTTTAAATCAAGACATTTTCCATATAGAGTGGAGAATTAATAATGTATCATCTTCACCCAGCTTGGCCATCATTTCATGCAATTTCTTCGCCATTTGCAATGCTTCGTTCAAGTCAACTTGATTGAGAATATCTTTTCTTGTGACAGTTGGAGGAGGCATTTCACCATCACTAATGTCATCAATGGAATCGGGTTCTAACATCAGATTGTCAAAAGCAGGTTCTTGAACAGATTCTTCCACATCAGACTCTTCCAGATCTTTTTTCTCCAGGCCAATTTCATTTTGGAGCACCATTTCAACTTCATCATTCTTGACAATGTCATTGTCTTCAATTGTAAACCAATCTTGTATAGTGTTCCTAAATTGATCGGTGTCATTTTTAGCAAGCAAATTGAGTGTTGACATTTCACCAAGATAGTGGTTTTCATGTGAATGATCGGCTTCAACTGGTTGTTGACAAACTGCTTGGAGATCAACATTTTTCAACAATAGGTTTAGCTCGTCAATCACAGGTGCTCTCACAGGTCGTTTGTATGCCAACACAAACTGCTTAAGAACATCCACATGAGCTTGGGGCAAAATTTTAGACTGTAACCAGTAATCGACAATTGTTACCTATGTCAATCCTTTCCACACTTCATGTGCCATTGTAGATGCATCCAGAAGATTTGCTGGGTAGGCATGTTGTATTCCTCTCACTCCTGCTGCCATGGAAGCTCCAAGTTGACGTAGCTCATCATGTTTTTCAAGATTTCTTACCATCACTTGTAATAGCTGGCGTTTGTACCTGCGCTTTAGAGCAGCTATGATGCCTTGATCCATTGGCTGATGAACAGATGTACAGTTAGGTGGAAGGAGTACCCATTCAACCTGTGGATCTTGTAATAGTGTGTCATCGGGATCATGTGAACCAAAGTTATCTGCAATCAGAGCAACTTTATTGGATGTTCTTTTCTTCACCTCTGGCAAGAAGACATCATGAAACCACCATTTTGAAAACATCATGAAACCACCATTTTGTAAACATCATGAAACCACCATTTTGAAAACATCATGAAACCACCATTTTGTAAACGTCATGAAACCACCATTTTGAAAACGTCATGAAACCACCATTTTGTAAACATCATGAAACCACCATTTTGTAAACATCATGAAACCACCATTTTGTAAACATCATGAAACCACCATTTTGTAAACATCATGAAACCACCATTTTGTAAACATCATGAAACCACCATTTTGAAAACGTCATGAAACCACCATTTTGAAAACGTCATGAAACCACCATTTTGTAAACATCATGAAACCACCATTTTGTAAACATCATGAAACCACCATTTTGAAAACGTCATGAAACCACCATTTTGTAAACAATCATGAAACCACCATTTTGAAAACGTCATGAAACCACCATTTTGAAAACGTCATGAAACCACCATTTTGTAAACATCATGAAACCACCATTTTGAAAACATCATGAACCACCATTTTGAAACATCATGAAACCACCATTTGTAAACACATGAAACCACTATTTTGTAAACATCATGAAACCACCATTTTGAAACATCATGAACCACCATTTTGAAAACATTTTGTAAACATCATGAAACCACCATTTTGTAAACATCATGAAACCACCATTTTGAAAACATCATGAAACCACCATTTTGTAAACATCATGAAACCACCATTTTGTAAACATCATGAAACCACCATTTTGTAAACATCATGAAACCACCATTTTGTAAACATCATGAAACCACCATTTTGTAAACATCATGAAACCACCATTTTGTAAACATCATGAAACCACCATTTTGAAAACGTCATGAAACCACCATTTTGAAAACGTCATGAAACCACCATTTTGTAAACATCATGAAACCACCATTTTGTAAACATCATGAAACCACCATTTTGAAAACGTCATGAAACCACCATTTTGTAAACAATCATGAAACCACCATTTTGAAAACGTCATGAAACCACCATTTTGAAAACGTCATGAAACCACCATTTTGTAAACATCATGAAACCACCATTTTGTAAACTCACCACCATTTTGTAACACACCATTTGGTTAACATCATGAAACCAAACCACCATTTGTACACATCATGAAACCCCATATTTTGTAAACAATGAAACCACCATTTTGTAAACATGCTTAAACCACATTTTGAAAACTTTTGTGCTTTTGTTCCACGAGTACGTTTTCTTACTTCGTTTGGAGCAGTGTAGGTAGCATTGGGTATTGACCGGAAATACAGACCAGTCTCGTCCCAATTATATATCTGTTCTGGATCATATTTTTCTAAAAGCGTTTGAATTTCGAGAATCTTCTTCTTGATTTGTTCACAATCAACTTCACCAGCCTCACCATGGAGTTTTACACTTTTACCAATGCCATTTCTCTTTCTGACCTTTTCCCACCAACCTGAAGATGCACGAAAATCTTTTCCCCCTAGATTCTGTGCTACCTGCTCAGCATATTCCTTGACAATGCTTAGAATAACTGGCAGAGGCTTGGTCCTATTACGAAGAAGACTGACAAAGGCTACAATCTTTTCTTCAATTGCAATGAACTTTATAGAACGCTTATGCTTAGATTGGCCCAAAGAACTCATCATTTGATGCTTTACCTTTTCTGCACTTAGAAGTGTCCTCTTTATAGTCTTGCTGGTGACATTGTAGGTTCTAGCTAGCAAAGCCTGATTAACATAAGTTAGTCTCCCCATCTTACCCACCTGAAATCCCATCTTCTTTGCTTCATTAACTATTTCACTTTTCTGCTTCAATGTTAACTCGACTCGTGGCTTCTTTGCTGCTAGTTGAAATTGAGTGTATTTTGTACCTTTACGTGAAGAAACTTGTCTCAGTTGTAAAGGCACTGCTGTCTGATTTCAGTAGACACTTTTTGACTAGAGCTAGAACTGGTAGCCATTTTGCTAGCTATATCAGGCCAGCGGCAACTAACACAGTCACATGGCCAACTACATGATGTAATCCATCAGCATAATCAGTATGCATGTACTTGTTAATGAGGCTGGCAATGGTTAGTTTACGTACATACACTACAGTAAGTTTGGGACATGAAAGTCCAGGTGGACTATTAGAGGATATGGACAATTAACGGGGTGGACTATTAGAGAGAAATCACTGTACTGGGGACCACGTAATTAGCATATTTTAAAGTCAGACGTGTCCAGTGGACTAAAATGAAACGAGAGAAACTACCAGGGACCATGTAATTAGCATATTTCATGGTCAAACTTTTCCAGTGGACAAAAATGAAATGAGAAAAACTGTCGGGGACCATGTAATTAGCATATTTTAGAGTCGGACGTGTCCAGTGGACTAAAATAAAATGAGAGAAACTGCCAGGGACCATGTAATTAGCATATTTTAGAGTCGGATGTGTCCAGTGGACTAATATGAAATGAGAAAAACTATCGGGGATCATGTAATTAGCATATTTTAGAGTCGGACGTGTCCAATGAACTAAAATGAAACGAGAGAAACTGCCGGGGATCCTGTTATTAGCATGTTGCAGAATCGGACGTGTCCAGTTGACTAAAATGAAACGAGAAAAACTGCCAGGGACCATGTAATTAGCATATTTCATGGTCGAACGAGTCCAGTGGACAAAAATGAAATGAGAGAAACTGCCAGGGACCATGTAATTAGCATATTTTAGAGTCGGACGTGTCCACTGGACTAAAATGAAACGAGAAAAACTGTCGGGGACCATGTTGTTAGCATATTGTAAAGTTGTACGTGTCCAGTGGACTAATATGAAATGAGAAAAACTATCGGGGATCATGTAATTAGCATATTTTAGTGTCAAACGTGTCCAGTGGACACAATGAAACGAGAGAAACTGCCGTTGACCATGTAATAAGCATATTTCATAGTCAAACGTGTCCAGTGGACTAAAATGAAATGAGAAAAACTCCCAGGGACCATGTAATTAGCATATTTTAGAGTCAGACGTGTCCAGTGGACTAAAATGAAACGAGAGAAACTGCCAGAAACCATGTAATTAGCATATTTTAAAGTCGGACGTGTCCAGTGCACTAAAATGAAATGAGAGAAACTGCCGGGGACCATGTAATTAGCATATTTCATGGTCGAACGTTTCCAATGGACTAAAATGAAATGAGGAAAACTGTCGGGGACCATGTAATTAGCACATTTTAGAGTCGGACGTGTCCAGTGGACTAAAATGAAACGAGAGAAAGTGCCAGGGACCATGTAATTAGCATATTTTAGAGTCGGACGTGTCCAGTGGACTAAAATGAAACGAGAAAAACTGCTGTGGACCATGTAACTAGCATATATTAGAGTCGGACGTGTCCAGTGAACTAAAATGAAACGAGAGAAACTGCCAGGGACCATGTAATTAGCATATTTTAGAGTCGGACGTGTCCAGTGGATTAAAATGTAATGAGAGAAATTGCCAGCGACCATGTAATTAGCGTATTTTAGAGTCGGATGTGTCCAGTGAACTAAAATGAAATGAGAAAAACTGCCAGGGACCATGTAATTAGCATATTTCATAGTCGGACGTGACCTGTGGACTAAAATGAAACGAGAGAAACTACCGGGGACCATGTAATTAGCATATTTAAAAGTCGAACGTTTCCAGTGGACTAAAATGAAACGAGAGAAACTGCCAGGGACCATGTAATTAGCATATTTCATGGTCGAACGTGTCCAGTGGACATAAATGAAATGAGAGAAACTACCGAGGACCATGTAATTAGCTTATTTTAGAGTCGGACGTGTCCACTGGACTGAAATGAAACGAGAGAAACTGCCAGGGACCGTGTTATTAGCATATTTTAAAGTCGGACGTGTCCAGTGGACTAATATGAAATGAGAAAAACTATCGGGGATCATGTAATTGGCATATTTTAGAGTCAAACGTGTCCAGTGGACTACAATTAAACGGGAGAAACTGCCAGGATCCATGTAGATAGCGTATTATAGAGTCGGACGTGTCCAGTGGACTAAAATGAAACGAGAGAAACTGCCAGGGACCATGTAATTAGCATATTTTAGAGTCGGACGTGTCCAGTGGACTAAAATGAAACCAGAGAAACTGCCAGGGACCCTGTAATTAGCATATTTTAGAGTCGGACGTGTCCAGTGGACAAAAATGAAACGAGAGAAACTGCCAGGGTCCATGTAATTAGCATATTTTAGAGTCCGACGTGTCCAGTGGACTAAAATGAAACGAGAGAAACTGCCAGGGACCATGTAATTAGCATATTTTAGAGTCGGATGTGTCCAGTGGACTAAAATGAAACGAGAAAAACATCCAGGGACCATGTAATTAGCAAATTCCATAGTCGGACGTGTCCTGTGGACTAAAATGAAACGAGAGAAACTACCGGGGACATGTAATTAGCATATTTAAAAGTCAGACGTGTCCAGTGGACTAAAATGAAACAAGAGAAACTGCCGGGGATTATGTAATTAGCATATTTCATGGTCGAACGTTTCCAGTGGACTAAAATGAAATGAGAGAAACTGCCGGGGACCATGTAATTAGCATATTTTAGAGTCGGACGTGTCCAGTGGACTAAAATGAAACGAGAGAAACTGCCAGGGACCATGTAATTAGCATATTTTAGAGTTTAATGTGTCCAGTGGACTAAAATGAAACGAGAGAAACTGCCAGGAACTATGTAATTAGCATATTTTAGAGTCGGACATGTCCAGTGGACTAAAATGAAACGAGAGAAACTGCCAGGGACCATGTAATTAGCATATTTCATGATCGAACGTTTCCAGTGGACTAATATGAAATGAGAAAACTATCGGGGACCATGTAGCGTAAACGTGCGTATTATCGCCGTTTTTTGTTTATTCGTTCTGTAGGTCGCCGACACAGACTCTATCGTTCGTCATAACAGATTTACTAGGTAAAGGATGAACTGAACTACCTACCACTGTCATTTGGAAAGGATCATATAATGGACGGACTCGATATTCAACAAACCATAAACCTAACCATTCGGCGATAATGGGTGCGATATACCCGATTATCGCCGACGTGCATAATAATTATATTTAAATTAATATATGAATTTTTGAAGTGATTGTCCAATATGATTTCATTCGAAAGAGTATGAAAAAATCATTAAAAGTATTTGGTGACTAATTGGAGCAATTAGAACACAAAAACCTTCGAGAGACAGAGTTATTTCCAAAAGCACAAAAATTATGAGCCCAGCACCCACACTTGTCACAATCTATTTAGAAAATAGTACTAGCTGGAAGACTTTCAGGCTCATTACTGTCCCATAGCACACAAATAGCCCCATCATTGTTGTCACTTTCACTGCTATCCTGACGAAAACGGGAGGGCTGAGTTCTCTGGCGTGGTGGACGACTACTTGCAAAGGGAGGGGCCTCTTCTTCACTCTCTGGCTCAGAAACTTCAGAAAATAAAAGAGGAGATGGTGGACAACTGTTTTCACTACCAGAATCATCTACAGTAGCGTTAGCCTGTCTTTTGCCATGCCGACGTCCACGTCCCCTTCCCCGAACTGATCTAGCAGATTCTTGTTCCCTCTTCTTCTGTTCCCGATCCTTCTTCTTTTTCTCTCTCTCCTCTTTCTTTGCTTGTTTTTCTTTCTCTGCTTCTTCTTTCTTTTTTTGTGCGTTTCTCAACATATCACTGTACTCCTTTGAGGTTAAATCTCTAGCCCCAGTAATTTTTTTTGAACGTTTCTTAGTGACAGCAGCATCGTCACTTGGGGTCACCAAAATATCCATCAAATCTGGTGATATTAATCCCGCTGATACCAGGGGATTGTTAATTCCTGGTGACACACTATGCTGAAGAACAATACTTGAAGTGCTCACATTTGCACTTATAGCTGGTGAAGTCCTAACACTGGATGAAGATACTGAAGTTGGTGCAGAAGATACTGAAGTTGGTGGAGAAGATACTGAAGTTGGTGGAGAAGATATTGAAGTTGGTGGAGAAGATATTGAAGTTGGTGGAGAAGATATTGAAGTTGGTGGAGAAGATACTGAAGTTGGTGGAGAAGATACTGAAGTTGGTGGAGAAGATACTGAAATTGGTGGAGAAGTGGCTGAAATGGGAGAAACAGAGGCTGGCTGATCCAAAATAGATAAAGTGGTAGCAGTTGATGGTAGTAAAGTTAGTGGAGTCGAAGAGGCTGGTGAGGAAGATCTCTGGTTGGGTATATTAGAGTCAGATACATCTGAAGACGCTGCAGATGCTGATGAAAATGACATCCCATACAACATAGAGGGTTTCATTTTGGACTTTGCAATGGCATCACGATTTAGAGGAAAATCCCTGACTTTGCAAATCCAGCCTTAATGTTGGGAATTGAGAACGCCTGCTCAAAAGGTCCCTTTAGAACCTTAGAAAATTCCCTTTTAAAAACCACAAAATTCTTTTTAGAGAATGAAAGACTCCGTACTGCTTTGGCATATCGATCCTTCAGAGACTTGAAGACGGAGACATCTAATGGTTGGAGTGCATGGGTTGTATGGGGGGGGGGGGGGGTTATCAAAATAAAATAATGTCATTTTCTTGACACAAATCTATTGCATCCAATGTTATATGTGACTTATGGCCATCAATTAAAAGGAGAACTGGGCGCTGAGATACAACATATTTCAAAAATATTTTTTTTAGCCATGTCAGAAACAACTCGGAGTCGATCCACCCAGAATCACTCTTTGCATACAGTGCGTCATCAGGTCCATCGAACCTATACTGCCCCCCAGGGAATGACTTCGCATAAATAATCATGGGAGGGAGAGGGAAACCCGCTGCTGACGCACAACACAGTAGACTGATGTAATCTGATGTGCCAACATTTTGGCTGTATGCATTCTTTGCCCCTTTAGCTGCAACCACTTTTTCTTTTGTATAATTCATTGGCAAAAAAGTTTCATCACAGTTATACAACTGCCTCGGACTGGTTAAAAGATCATGCTTTGTGAGAGTGGCCTCCAAAATGTTAAAATACTCTTCTACTATAGTTGGATTAAGAGCTTCTGCTTGACTACGTTCTAAATTATCTGATTTACGCAGCCTTATTTCAGGGTGTCTACTTCGAAACAATTGCTACCAATGTTCACCTGGGCCATCCGATTTACTAAACCGATTGTCAGTACCTGAACGTTTAGAAAAAGCCCATGCGAATGCTTTCGTCATAGTCCTAGTCCACTGGACTATAATGAAACGAAAGAAACTGCCGGGGACCATGTTATTAGCTTATTGAAGAATCGGACGTGTCCAGTGGACTATTATGAAACGAGAGAAACTGCCGGGGACCATGTTATTAGCATATTGAAGAATCTGATGTGTTCAGTGGACTAAAATGAAACGAGAAAAACTGCCAGGGACCATGTAATTAGCATATTTTAGAGTCGGACGTTTACAATGGACTAAAATGAAACGAGAGAAACTGCCGGGGACCATGTTATTAGCATATTGAAGAATCTGACGTGTCCAGTGGACTAAAATGAAACGAGAAAAATTGCCAGGGACCGGCGAGCGAAGCGAGCGAGATACTATTAGGGGTGGATAATGCAAAATCGGGTATATGTTATATATATATATGTGTGACTGGAGTGGTTCTCCGCCAACTTAATACCAAGTGGAGGCAACAAAGTAGATTGTTGCTGCCACCAGAATCAGCAAAGCACTGGGTCCGTATGCCTAGCTATGGCCTCGTGAGGCTCAGTTAGCTAGAGAGTAACAGATTGCCAGAGGTTAAACTAATCTAACAAACTATAATACTGACTGACTTCTAGACATGTGCTCAGCCCTCATATATTCAACCTTGCACATGCCCAATAACCATTTATTGACATTTCTCTGTCCTCTGGGTGGACTCCCACCTGGTGGAATCCCTTTACCAGATCCAACTTGGATAACACTTTACTTCCCCCAATCTTATTTATCATTTCTTCAAAGCCAGTCATATAGTATGGCTCTGGGGTTGTGACTCCATTAACTTTGCGGTAGTCCACACATAACCTCACTTTACCACTCTTCTTCCTTACTGGCACCAATGGAGATGCCCAGGTGCTATCTGATCTCCTAATTATTCCTGCTTCTTCCAGAGCACTGAGCTCATCCCTCACACTTTCCCTCATGCTGAGAGGTACAGAATATGGGGGTTGGGCTATGGGTGGCGACTCTTTTGTATCAATCCTAAGCTGTACTACATCAGTGCTGCCAGTATTGCCACTGAACACAATTACAAATTCCTCAATTAGCTCCTCCAACTCCTCTCCATTATACCCTTCACACTCCCCACTCAACTTGCATCCTGATCCGCCCGTTTCCTTTTCCGCATCCTCTTCTAACACCACATTCACTCTACATACATCTTTTCTCTCATTATATTTCATCAAGTTATTGATGTGGATTGTCTTCTCACCTCTAACTTTCCCTTGCCTCCTAATTTTGTAAGTGACCTCACCTTTCCTCTCAACAATCTCAAATGGTCCATCCCAACTCTCACTAAGCTTATCATGAAGCCCTGGGATGCGATACCACACCAAATCTCCTTTCTCAAATTTTCTGGCCTTTGCATGCTTGTCGTGCTGCCTCTTTCTCTTCTCTGTGCAGCTGCTATTTCCCTAACCTCTTCTAATGTGCTAGCCATCCTGTCCACCCACTCACTCACCATTAGTTGTTGCTGCTCATGATGCTGCTCAACCAGGTTGTGATATATAGCCTCCAGTGGTGTCCTTTGCCTGAAGCCATGCACCAAATCGAATGGAGTAAATCCATGTCCTTCAAGAGGTAGGCTTCTCAGGGAGAACAAGGCATATGGCATTTGAATCACCCAATCCTTTTTTCTGTCAATTGTCTTCTTAAATGGACTTAAGCGTCCTGTGCATCCTTTCTATGCACCCGTTGGTCTCAGGATGGTAAGGGGTCGCCGTGACCTTCTCAATTCCAACTAGAGCACAGAGCTCCTTCATGGCCTTTGCCATAAACTGTGACCCACAGTCTGTCAATATTCTCTGAGGTATTCCAATCCTGGAGAACACCTCCCACATAGCTTGTGCAACCGATTTTGTTGTGATGTTTCTCAATGGCACTGCATCTGGCCATTTGCTGGCCAAACAAACACACGTCAAAATATACTGGCATCCACCTTTCCCCTTTTCCAGTGGCCCCACTATATCCAATGCAACACTTTCAAAGGGTTCAGTGAGCACCGGACGTGGTACCATTGGAGCCTTCCTGGGCCCATAGGAGGTGTGACTCTGGCAGGTGATACAACTAGAACAATAATCCTGCACATCTTTCACCATACCAGGCCAACTAAATCTTCTTCTAATTATACCCAGCACTTTCTCTGCTCCAAAGTGACCACACCTGTCATGCCCAACCTCTAACAGCTTCCTCCTAAACTTTCGGGGTACCACCACCACATCTGCATACACTTCCCAATCAACAAGTCTTGTCTGTACCAGCATGCCTTCTCTCCATTTATATCCTCTCTCCTTTCTACTTGCCAGTTCTCTAGCTGTTGCTAAGCTTTCATCACTCTCTACTTCTTTTATGAACTCATTCCTCTCCTCTCCTGCCTCTACCGGTTTCCATGCTTCTACCAACTTAACCTCCCAACCATTACCAATTTCCTCATTATTAACTTCCTCTGTACTACTGCTATTGCTAGCCTGTGTTACTGCCACACCCTCTCCCTTGCAACTTGCTTGTGAATTCGGGGCTGGCTCTCTCCTCTTGGCAGCTACAGTCTGGTCTGCTGCTTGTGCTGCTCGTCTGGCCTTTTCTCCTGCCTTAGACACCGCCTCCTGTGCTGCTGGGGTGCTGCTGCGGATTGGTGCTGCCCCGGCAGGAAACTCGCCTGACTCCTCTTGGAACGGCATTGCTCCACCTTCTTTCTTCTTCCTTCCCTGACTCCTTGCTGGAACCTTGACTGTTACCCCTTCTAGTGGCGTTATTACTGCTTCCTCATCATTTACTTCTTTGGCTGCCTGCTTGTGCTGCAACCTAGTAGTGACCTGGTTAACTTCTACTACTTCATCTTCTTCTACATTCTGGCTCCCTTCTAACTCTTGGAACATTTTTGCTACATGGCTCACTTCTGGCAAATCTCTCATATTGAGAGGGAACCAACACTCGGGGGGATGACATCTTTCCTTATCTATCATAGCCTTTCTTCTAAATGTTCTATCACCAAGTTTAAACGTCACCCATGCTACATCCTTCAATCCCCTTCTGGCTCCATCTGCCCAAACTCTCTCACCAGTGTAGTCTCCATCTCTGACCCACCTGATTGGGGCCACTCCCACATCTGCACCACTATCAATTAGTACATCACATTCTTGCTCATTCAGCTTTCCTCTTAACACATTCCTCTTTCTGCTTTCAGGACTCACTACTACAACCCTTCTGGCATTTGCGCCACTAAATTCCTTCTTTACACCACCTTGCTGCTACTGCTGGATCCTGGCACTCTGGTCATGTCTCCAACTGCTCTGGTAGACATCCAGGCATCCAACACATTCCTTAGCTCTTCCATGGTATTGTTAGTGGAAGATTCTAAGAACACCCTGCCATTCTGTGGCAGGTGTTCTCTGAGGAGTGCTTTCACCATGACATACACAGCATCATCTTTGGTATTCACATCTTGAAATAGTCCCTGGACTATCTTTGTCAAGTGGTCTATAACCTGGCTGGAGTTTAACTTTCTCAGGGACTCTGTGTTCACGGCAAACAACTGGTGACCATAAACAGCCACAGTAGCTCCTACCATTCCCATCAGAGATCCTCTAATCTCATCATAGGAGGCACCGGCCTCCATTCTGGGTCTAACACTTTCTGCAAGTTTGGGAGTTAGTCTGGGTAGTAATTTCACACACCACTCCTTCTTATCAACCTTGCTATCTTTCAGGGCAAACTCAATTTGTCCTAAGTAAGCCGCCAAATCTTCACCCTCTTTGTAACTTCCAATACCCCTCAGCCTCTCTTTTAATCCTTCAGCCCTAAATCTCTCCGACATTTCTTCCTCCCTTTTAGTTTTCTCCTCTTCTCTCCTGGCTTTGTCAGCCTCTATTCTAGCTCTATCCACCTCCATTCTTTGTCTCTCTAATTCCAATACATCTGCATTCCTTTTTTCCTCGGTTCTGAGCCTATTTTCTTCTGCCTCCTTCATATACCTCAACCTCTCTGCCTCCAATTCTCTCATTCTCCTATTGTCTTCTTCCCTCTGCTGGTTTTGCTGCTGAAGCATGGCCATCAACAACTGGGACATGTCTCCCGTCCCACTACCTGTACCACTTGCTTCTGTCATCTCGCTCTCACTGGGTAAGGGGTTGTTAAAATCACTGGGATCACTCGCACCTACTCCCTGTTCCCACTCAACACCTCTACTACTAGTGGTGTGCTTGAGCACAAATGGCGAGCGAGCCTGATAGTTAGGTAACATAAAATGTCACTATGTTTTAGTTTACTTCATGCTAACACTATAATAGTAGTTATGTCATTTTATTTCAGCAAACAAATGCACAATCACTCTCTTACCTGATTAATGGTAACTTTTGTAGTATCAAACATCAACCATTCTGATAATCTCAATCACCAGTAACTCTTGAACAATCTCTCAGCTACGATAAAAAATAAACCAGTGTTGTTATTTGTAATTTTAGCCAACAAATATGGAATTACTACTTACCTCATTCTTGAGTATTGATAACTTCTGTAATATCAAATTGAAGTTACTTTGACCATCTGAATTACCTCGAATTCTTGACAACAAGCTCTCAGCTACATAAACAAAAGACAATCAATTTTAGCACACAAATACAAAATTACTTTCTTACCTCATTTTCTTGAGCAGTAGTAACTTCCTAGTACCAAATTTGAGTCATTCTGACTATTTGAATTTACCAGTCACTGATGACAACAAGCTCTTAGCTCAGTTAACAACAGAATTACCTGAATAAACTTAGAAAGCAGTGGCAAAGAAGCGCAGTTTAACAAAGACTTCACAATTGTTTCGAGAAGAGAGTAGCTATAAACGTTTTGGTTGAAACAGAGTTGCGTAAGGCAGTGCAGCAGAATTCTTCGCGCTCGTTAATTGAAAAATACTGGAACTGTGAACGCTTTACCTAACTTACGTAATTAGAAGCGCGGGCGAAAACAGAGGTCTCACGTACCCCATAAACAGATAAATAAATAAATATACATAGCGAAATCTCGATTGAGTTACCCCTGATAGTGTCTCGCTCG
>WLWD01003740.1_pt1 | contig 30426 bp, 14 predicted proteins | sample 6712731 | NCBI WGS metagenome assembly WLWD01 (sample SAMN12718690, study PRJNA576275) | sponge metagenome | isolation source: marine sponge | host: Mycale hentscheli | place: New Zealand: South Island, Marlborough, Capsize Point | collected 2014-11-01
CATACATACATACATACATACATACATACATATATACATACACACATACATACATACATTAGCCACATGAATGTGTGTTATGAAATTGCTGCTAGGTAATTGTTGTATCTCTTAATGGCATCTAAAATTTGTGCCATCTTTTCTGATTTCACCAAATTATTTTCAAGTTACCTCTTATCGAGTACAAAGAAGATTGATTGGACTTTAAAAAACATGGTTTCATGAGGGAAAACTGAGCTAGGCTCAAGAGTAAATATATTCAGGGTTTAGCCCATAGAAAAAGTAATACTAAAATAATGGCGGCACTAACTCATACATAACACAAAAGAACACACAATATATACAAAGAACTTTCTAATGGCACACATTATGAAGCAAACAACCCTCACACTGTGGCTCCATCTAGAGACAATGGATACAACTTCTATTTCAATTGTAGTAGCTAAAAATCTATAAAGGTCACTCACATAATAACAAGTAATGGTATAATTGAACGACTGTGCTATGCATAATAAGCTTCAAACTAACAAAATACATGGTCCAAAACTAATTAAAAAAAAAATGTTTGCACTTTTACAAAGTTTATGTGTTGGCAAGATTCAGTCCAACATCATATGTTGGGTCATCGAAAACAATTGCCGTGGCTTGCTCTGTGGCTTTAGAATTAACTTTGGAATTGGGCTTCCTTGTGATCTTTTTGCTTAACTTGCTAGTTTTATCTGTCAAGCTGCTGGATCTTTGTGGCCCATTTTCGCTCCCTTGGCTGGTTTTCTTCGATTCAGACTTTCCAGCAGCTGTGAACGTGGTAGCCGTGTTGGCATATGCGGGGTCATCAAAGACACCAGCCTTGCTGGGGATCTCAGATAACGTTGTTCTCCTGGACTGAGTGTTTTCATAAGCCCCTCCGAACATGGCATTTCCTGACGCTAAGTTTCCTCGCAAGAAGGAAGAGTCCTTGCCGGTTTTGGTTGGGTTAGAGTATACGGCCGTGGCCTCGACAAATGTTGCTTTCTCATCTGCACTACTCCCGTCAAGGAGATGGTAGGTGTGGCCTGTCTTCCCCGAGCCTCGTGAGTCTGTATTTGAGAGAACCAGAGTGTGAGTCATTGCTTGGCTATAAGGCTCGATAGTCTTGGAGGGTGGGTCAATAGAGTTTGAAATATCTGAGGGCAGGACGTCGTCATATCTATGCCCTCTCTGTGAAGAGGAGGTATGGAACTTGGTTTCAGCTGCTTTCTCAGGAATGGAATCCAACGGTTTAAATTTCGCATCACTACTTTGTTTGTCTTCAGATGAGCCAAAACTCTTGGGTGTCCTGACAGACAGATCTTGTATGTGGTAGTTTCCTTGACCACTCGTAGCTCCACTGCCGTTGGAATAGTTTTCATTGTCACTGTTGGAAAGTGAAATTAATACATTCAGTCGAGTCTAGAAATATTTTTCTCATTTAGTTTGGCATGAAATTTGGTTATGGCAACTTATTAACACACCACTACAATCTGAATATACTGGCAACATGTTGAAGCATTGTAACAATTACCTTAAAGTTCCTGGAAAAAAATAGTGTCATAGCCTTTAAAATGGAGCTGTAATTTTTAGCTACACATGAATGAGGCTGGAAGTAGCAACTAATTAATGTGAGTTATTTACATGTAGAGATAGAAAAACTTCTTGTTCCATGTGCCAGTTACAATAATATAGATAAGAAAAGGTTTGATACAATTGTATTTATCACACACACACTCATTCCCTCTCTCTGACTTGGTCACAACTCACTCGTTGGTCAGGTTCTCAATCTTGTAGTCATTTTGTGCTGATTTCCCTGCAGTACTCTCAGAAATGTCTCTAGACCTCCTTCTTCTCCTCCTTCTCCTCCTTATAAGGCATGCACATGATAATATGCAAACAACTACAAATAGAACTAGTATGACAAATCCTCCTCCTCCAATAGAACATGGATAGAGATGACTATCTAAGCAGCTAGACCAATTAAAGGGAGGATTAGATGAAGCATTCATACTTCCCAGCAGAAAATTACTTACTAACAAGGTCTAAAGCTTTGCATGGCTTCTATATAACTTGTATAAAAAGCAAAATGAAAGTTAATTTTCCCAAAAGGATTCACTTTAAGCTGTACATGTGTCACGGATTGCTACACACAGCAAGATACATTTCAGATAAAATTCTTTGTATAGCAAGTTATACTAGCTATATATTTATTAGTTTTACTGTAAGTGAAACAAAACAAGAAATAGGAACAATATACTTAAACTTTTAACTCCATCAGAGTCTAAACATCTGAGAGTTGTGGACGTCTCTATACCATACTTACCAATTTAAGTTCAAAAATTAATTTTTTTTTTAAATATTGAAGGAGTAGTAATAATGGAATTGATTAAAATACTCAATTATAGCAATACTTCAAACATTTTACATTGGGTACATACATACATACATACATACATGCATACATACATACATACATGCATACATGCATACATGCATACATACATACATACATGCATGCATTAGCCACATGAATATGTGTTATGAAATTGCTGCTAGGTAATTGTTGTATCTCTTAATGGCATCTAAAATTTGTGCCATCTTTTCTGATTTCACCAAATTATTTTCAAGTTACTCTTATCAAGTACAAAGAAGATGGATTGGACTTTAAAAAAACATGGTTTCATGAGGGAAAACTGAGCTAGGCTCAAGAGTAAATATATTCAGGGTTTAGCCCATAGAAAAAGTAATACAAAAATAATGGCGGCACTAAGTAATACATAACACAGATGAACACACAATAAATACAAAGAACTTGATAATGGCACACATTATGAAGCAAACACACTGTGACTCCATCTAGAGACAATGGACACAACTTCTATTTCATATTCACATAACCATAGTCACTATTAGCAGGTAAGGGATGTGATTCTGAGGTGCCAACTGATTGTAGTTTGGTTTTTGTTGTTGTTGTTTTCATGCTGAGAACACCAGAATAGTAGGCACTCACATATAAAAAACTGGCCAGGATCCCACATGGCACATTCTATGGAGAATAATTTTCTTAATTAGAGGGCATAGCCTACACTGACACTAACCCTGTACCTTAAATGTGAAATGTGTTAAAATTATTGACTTCAAGGATGTAGTTTCACAGGCTAGACCCTCTTCCCCAGCTTTCACCCACTCTACGCAAGCTCCTCACAGTCTGATAAATCAAACTTAACATAACAGATCCAAAATTTTACAGCGGATTGAGCTCAAAGTAACCACCGTCCAATACAGGTCAAGTAGATTCTTCATTGATTGCATTCTTCCAGAACCAGGAAGAACTTCAAGTGCCCCCAGCCCTCATTCTCCTGGGGAGCTTAGCTTGTGAGGAGTTCGAAATATAGACAAAGAATAGGATTGCCTCCTGCTTAAGTCCATATAGCTATAAATTGTTGAAAAATTAAGAATATTATTATATTAATAGAATGACACATAAATTGTCCATTAAAACTGTACCGGGGAAAATCACTGTTCAATTGAAACAGCATGGGGAAAGTGAAATTGCACTGTAGCTACACTGTATCATTCACTCACTAGAGCTGGATTTCAGGATTAGCTTCCTCTGAGACTTTGTTCTCAACTTATGGCGTTCCTCTTAATGTTTGAATAGCTCATCTTAATGTGTTGAATAGCTAATTCCATCGAATACCAAGAGAATTTCTGCACTAAAGAATGACAGCAGTCTGTAACAAGAAACTACCCAGAACTGTATGTTACCAAGGCTAGCACTGCACACATGCGCACTTGCCTGTACTATTTCACTTAAAGAGGAACGCCATAAGTTGAGAACAAAGTCTCAGAGGAAGCTAATCCTGAAACCAGCTCTAGTGAGTGAACGATACAGTGTAGCTACAGTGCAAATGATTTTTAAAAAGCTTGCCTACTGTTAGCTGGTAATTGCACGGGTACCCGTGCTATTATTCATACAATAACTGAATGATCATTTCACAGGTTTGAAATTGTCACCATGACCCAATGTGTATTACTTTGGCTACCAGATTCATCTATCTTGACATTCAACATCAAACATCATAAATACCTTCAGCCAAATTTAAATTACAGCAGCTGTCCACAATCCCCAGTCTCTCAGTCTATTCAGTCTAGCCGTAATGTTCATGGGCCACATGAACTCATTGATTGTTTTGTTCCCTAGTAGTTGACTAGGAAGAGAGTAATGTGGAGACTTATTGTTGTATATCTCTTTACCATAAAATCAGTAATCTGCTTTTTATTAGTCTGGCATAGCCAGACCCTTTACCCAACCACTACACGAGGGGGGAAAGGATCTGGTAACAATGCCACACCTACTTTGTTCTATTTCCTGATTTCGGGTGGCATTCAATTAAACCCAGTTGAGATTGTTTTTAGCCATGGCACATGTTTCAGAGTCGGAACTTATTTGGTCATTACCAGCTGCCTCATACCTGCTAAACGATTAGTAAACGAATCATTAGAAGATTTCCGTATATTCCATATATTTGTAATTCATCACCAGCAGAGCAAGTGCTACAGCACCTGATCCTTCCGTCTCGCAGTTGATAAGGTGTGGCTAGGCCAAACCTAGCACATAGTTTACTTGTTTAATATATCAAGTGCTATTCTTGTTGTAACATATGGAAAGTGTCACTACTTGGAAGCCATTGGGAAAGAAAGAGAAATGATCATAGGTGTAGGAACTGGGAGGGGAGGACAGGTACTGAGGCACGTACCTCCCCAATATTTTGAACCTCTCTTGAGTTTATGGTCATAAGTACTTAGCCATGCTTGATTGCACTACAGAGTCAGAAGACAAGAACAATTAGACATTTTAGCCCATTGCCAAGATTTGTGTCTGTGAGTGGTAATAGTTCCTTGATTTAATTAGATATAAACAGACCAGCACAAATATCATTGCATGAGGACACACTCCCTCAATTATATTTTGGTGCTTATCATGTTGTGCCCCCCACCCCTCCTGCCCCCTTTCGCCCCCCACTCCCCCCCCCCCCCCCCATCCCAAATTGAGAAATTATTCCTACATGATGGTGGACTGGTCAAAAGAAAGATATCATTCAATGATGATGGATAAGGGAAGGCCTGCAATAGAGGTGTCAGAATAATTAATGCAAGTTTATTATGTTAAGGACTCTCTCTATTTGAACATATATTCTACAGTTTGGGCTGAATGAACTCCCCACATATAGCATTAGTTTGGATGATAATGTATATTATGTGCCTCAATTTCTGAAATGCACTAAGAAATCATCACACAGTGGAATCATAAAATACACAGTATAATTTAAGATAATATGATTTGCATTGAATCCTGGGACATAAAGAATAGAAACTGCCAAGAAGCCACTAAATGCCGTCAGTATTCAGAGGCTTAAAAACATCCAAGATGGGGACTCAGTGTCTTTATTTTTATTTTTGTAATATTGTAAATTGCAGTACTATAATAAATATTGCATTGCATAAAAGAAGTTTATTATAATTATAATGTCCAAAATATTTACTTCTGTCACATTTATCCACAAATTATTTGGCTAATGTACTTAAATCAAGTTTATTGGTATAGTTACAACATTAAACTATTGTTCAAGTAGTTATCTGTCATGGAAGATTGTAAGTATGAGTAGAGTCATTTGAGGGAAGAAAATGAACGCTCAGAAGTGGAGGAAGTAATAGGAATAGCTTTGTACAAGCGAATCATCAGCTGATGAACTTCAGGCAAGTTTCTAGTTTCTGTTTTTCCCTAGGTCCTGCCCTGCCCATTACCCACTCTACAGTGTCTGCATCCATGAATTAAGTTGGGAAAGTATGTTCACTGCAGCAGCTAACCACAATCCACCACAAGAAAGGCAGAGAAGCAGGAGAATGCAAGGGTCAAGAAAAATAGAAGCAGTGATAAAAAGCTGACTGGTGTAAATACTTCAATGAAGAAGTGACAGAAAATACACAGAAAGGACAGAGATATTGAGGAGTAGGAGAGATAGGCAAAGGAGGAGAAGGGAATCCATTAGTTGAGAGGAATAATAAGAAAACCTGAGATAGCTTAGGAAGAAAGGGATCAGGAGAGGGAATCCATGGTGGTAAATTATATCTTATGCTACTGCATTTTTAATTTGTCCATCAAGCGCCACTTAGAGTGGCGGGGTACTTGATAGTATATTATATTGTACATGTATGTAGATGAATATTGGTTTATTTAAAGTTTACCTATGCTATACACAACTAGCATTAAACATTCACCCCCCACCCCCCCCCCCCCCCCCCCCCCCTTCCCCCTCCCCCAGGTAATTAATTTTTTCTAGATACGGCCCTGGCTCTAGTGCCTATAATATAAGGAGAAATAGGTAATGTTACAAGAAATAACAAACAAAAACAACATAAGTGATTCATTGCACATGTTTATACTTGACTCAACGCTGCATTCAATCTTTAACTCCCCCTTCTCCTACCCACACTCACCCCGCTGTTGTTATTTCCTGGTCTTTAATATGCATGGTGTTAATTTATGCACATATTATACAGGTTGTTTAATCAATTAGCTGATTATGTCTATGCCCATGTGGGAATATTGAGTATCAACTGTTGAAAAAACATGTGTTGGAATTATTTAACCACATTGATTCCCAAAATCTCCATATTTAAATTAAGACTAAATAATATTGTGATGAGTAAGAAATTGTTGTTTGTTAGTAGCAGTAGCTGTGACATGCAGAGTCAGTCTGAAGTATGCACAATCAGAAGACGGGAAAATTTAGTGGTCCAAGCATTTTCTTGGTACAAGTAAGATTTATATGGCAACTCAGCACAGATCAACTTCAATTATTCTAAATTACTTTGATAGTGAAGAATCACTCTAAATTTCATATATGAAATTCAACAAATCAAAAATAAGTTTTAGTTCATTAAAATTGGCAAATTTTAGTGTTTTATACTGGAAATCTTTTCTGCTGATATGTCAGAAGTCTACTTGATTATAACTATGGCAATATTATTAAAGATTTGATGACATAACCTATTAATACGTTAGTCTTGCGTTATCATTTTGAAACATTTATACAATATTTTAATACTGCACATAGCAATGAACCCTGACCCAGGTCGTAGTACAAAAATAATGTTAACAGTTACTGCTTGGGCTTCTCAGTGAGTGTTGTCTCCTCAGCTTTGGCTTGCTTGGCTTTCTTAGATGACTCTGATTTTTTGTTTCTCTTAAGAACCACATCGTGATAGTGACTGGACATGAAAACATAAGAATCTGTAATTTGCCTTATAAGCAACAACAAAAATTTCATTGTAGAGTACTTCAAAAAATTAACTTCATCAACTAGGTTGATTGCCATTATAAAATACAAATAATTCAATCCTACTAATTTGCTGTAAGAAAGAAACATTAAGAAGTGCATCTAAAGTTTCTTACTCATTGGTAATCGTTTCCACTTCCCCGGAAGATCTTCTCCTTGATGGTCCTCTGACATCACTATAGTCGCTGTCTGGAGCATCTCTTCTTTGAGTCCTCCTCCTCAGACAGCAATAGCACAACATACACACCAGAGGCAAGCCAACACAGACCAAGAAAAATCCTCCCCCTGCTAGGATACTGCATATGTAGGGCTGACGATAAAAGCAAGAAACATCAGCAAAAAAACTTGTATCTGTACCAGACATCAGTGTAGTGCTAATATTCATCTCAATCAGAATATACAGCATCAGTTTTTTTTCTATGTTGTACTTTCCCAAATAATTCCCAATTCACTCCCATGCCAGATTATTCTGGAATTCCCACTAATTGAATCATGAGCGGTAATATTTTGAGATACATACTCTATAATTATAAACATTTTTGGACAGCTATCTAAATTGAAATGAAATAAGCTAACGACAATTCACAATTATTTCAAGCAGAAATTCCTACTAACAGATGACTAATCAATGCCTTAAAGTGACTTTAATTAATGATAACTCAATGAAGTCCGCGTAAACTCAAGTTTATAGACGAAGTCAATCTATATAAGTATTGCCAATATTAATGTATTGGGAAAACATGGAGATTTCCTTGTACTTTCAGTACTGATGAATCGTCCAACACACTTTCCTAACTTCCCTTCTTGAGTCTTGCAAGCTTCAGTTTGCTTGAAATCATTTGACTAATTGCTATTCTTGTAATAAGACCATATTCAATAAATTAAATTCTCACTATTATAATACAAAATATTTGTACATTCTACTAAACAGGTGCAATTCTCACCATGAGGGAGGTTGATATAGCTTATGCATAAAAGACATAGCTGTACACATATGGTGAAGTAATTCTTATCATGAGAATTATTACAACCATGCAGAATACTGTGATAGGACCTAATGTAGCCAACACATACTCAAACCATTGGAAAGAGAGTCGAGGTGCATCAGTATATTATATGGACAGTAGAAATTATGACAATCACAGTATTCTTTCATAAAAGCCTTCATTCAGCATCCACAAAATAGCTATTTACATTAAAACTACACATTAAGAGCAAGCATTGTATGATGCTGTCTTTTCATTGATAAGATGCTCTCAGTCCACACACCATAACCACAAATTTGAAACTGATCATCACCTGATTGATAATAATGTTCGTCATAACCTTACCCACTTTTAGTTATCTCACATGATCACTGTGATTTGCTCACTCTGGTTTTGGTGCTCCAAAGTTGACGTGAAAAATCAATACTGTTGATTAGGTTAAAATAGTTAGTGACTACTACTGCTACAATGGTGACCCTGACAAGCTGTAACATAACAGGAATGAGTGACAGTGAATCAACTTCTGGTGGCCTGCCACATTAGAAGGCTGCCCACATTGGCCCGGGGACTTCACCCACCATAGCTGACTTCTCAATAGTCAAACTCTGGTTGCTGCCCTTCTGGTCGGTGAACCCTGAACTATGGTTTGGCCAGGTAGTAGCACAGTTTGCATGCAAACGGATGACCTCGCAATGTTCCAGGTATGACCATGTCATTTGTTCATGTCTTCTGAAGTTGAGGCAGAAGTGTGTGATCTCCAGCTATCTATCCCATAGTGAAACCCTCATTCCGTTCTCAAAGCATAATTCACTAAGCAGACATAACTCCAGCAATTGTTCACTGGTAAAAAAACACTGGGTAAACACAAACCTGCCCAGTTGGAGGAGAATCGATGCAACTATTCAGAGTACTTCATCATAGACTTGACACTTCATTTCTCAGAGAACTATACCTACAGAGACTTCCTCCTAGTGTTTGAATAGTGCTAGCTTTGTTGCCAGAGGGAACATCACTCAGTGACCTGGCTGAGTTAGCAGATCAAGTCACAGAAGTAGCTTCTGCCTCAGGTGATTTGGCAAAAGTAGCTAGCTAGTGACCTACTACAAAGTAAACGCAGGAATGCTTGGCCAAGTATAATGCATAACAGTACATGTTAATGTCTGTTAGATAACCATACACTTGTAAGATTTCCTACATTTTCAATTATTTAACTCATGTGTAATTTATAATGCTGAACATAATTGGCGGTTATTAAATATGAAGTTAATATTAGTTTTACTTGGAGTAAAATGTTTGATTAAATTTTGTGGGCTTACTTGAAAGGGTAAACGGAATGACAAGGTTTATGGAGCTCTGGTTCTGCTAAGTTAATTTACTATTGAAAGTAGAATTAATCCTTTTTGGTGAATTGTAACACCCAGGGATTAAAGAAAATGATGTTTTTACAGTCTATGAATTGTTTATGCCTTAAGAAAGTTCTTTAGTCTCCTCAGTAACCATTGCTTTGACTTACTTAAGTGAATACTTAACTAAACAAAGACTTTTGGATTTTCCTGAAGTCCCAACTTTTGAAAGCAGCCAGCTGGGACACTGAGATGGAAAGCTATAAGTGGAGGAGGTCACAAGCACTGCACCCTTGCAAAACAATTGCCTACTTAATATAAAACAACAGCAACAGTAATAGCTATCTATCCAGTGGTGGTTTTGGTATAGGTGGGCTTCAAAAACATGTTGTTGTTTTTTTGTAATTACCAGGTGTTCATGCGAAAAAAATCACATTTTTAAGTTGTGCCAAAAAACAATGGGGGTAGGGGCTTCAGCCCCCAGAGCCCTCCCACTTCCTACGCCACTGACTATCTGTCTATCTTTTTGTAACGCAACAAATATATTCTTACTACTAATAATAATAATGTATGTAACTACAGTAGAACCTTTGATGTGAGAAAGATTTGGGACCAGGCTCTAAGTTGACAAATCAGAGACAGTTTACATTCAGAAGTTGGTTCTTTGCACTTCAATTACAGAGGGACAGATGTTCAAGTATATAATATTGTCCTATTCAATTCGTTTTATATAAGTATTTTTAGTTTGAAGAGTACCGGATTCAAATGAGTATATGTTTGTGTGTGTGTGTCTGTGTGTGTCTATGTTTGTGTGTGTGTGTGTGTGTGTGTTTGTGTGTGTGTGTGTGTGTGTCTATGTTTGTGTGGGTGTGTGTCTGTGGGTGTCTATGTTTGTGTGTGTGTGTGTGTGTATGTGTGTGTGTGTGTGTTTGTGTGTGTGTGTGTGTGTGTGCTTAGTACACATTGGCACGGGCTGGCACACTGTTATGAGATGAGGAAGACGTAAGGAACACGATTTCTAAAACTTCCTCAGAGTTAATAAACAGATATACCATGATAAACTATCTGATAAATGAATTGAATAGGAAATTACTTGAACACTTGGAGAATATAGCAAGTTACCTACCTACACAGAGACATCACAATCCTACATTGATCAATGTTGCATAATAATGTCTTCATAGTTCAAATTCTATCGGCACTTTTTCTGGTCATATTTTCATTCTCTAATGCTATTTTAATACTGAAAGTAAACATATAATGACAGTTAGTCATACTGTCAACTCAAAGCTTGAGTCTAGACAAATGTATTGAACTTTGCATCTAGTGCCATCATTAAGACAATAGTGTAACTTCATCATGGTCTACAGGTCATTGCTAGTCTTGGGATGCATGGTTCAATTTATTTCGAGAGTGCATTCTGAATCTCTTTATGATGAGATAGATTTCTTTCAAGATGGACAACATCTGCCATATTGTGTTGCCAATGACAGCAATACATCCAGCTGGGGGTCCTGTCCTCCTTGGTCTACTTGTAAGAACAACTCCTGCTCTTGTGCTACTTTACCCTGGAATATACATATTCGTTGTGCAAGAAGTTACACTGAATTTTCCTCATGTATGTGCCTAACCTACAATGAAACAAACAATTCCTTTGTGTTTGGATGGAGTATATTCTGTTGTCGTTTTCATGGCACTGGACCATTCAATTATATTCAAATTCCTAATCAAATTGAAAACTTCACAACTACTATGTGCAACAACCACAAAAGAAATGGAACTCTGTGTGGGAAATGTATCAATAACTACTGGCCTTCTGTGTACTCCTATAGTTTGGCTTGCATCGAGTGTAAACATAGCAAATGGTTTGAGTATGTGCTGGCTACATTAGGTCCTATCACAGTATTCTACATGGTTGTAATAACTCTAAAGATCAGTATTACTTCACCGTATGTATATAGCTTTGTGTTTTACGCACAAGCTATATCTGCACCACACATGGTGAGAATTGCTCTTTTGTATGTAGAAGATAATAAATTATTGAAAGAGTTTGTAAGAATAATTTCTTCATTTTATGGCATATGGTCTTTAGACTTCTTTCGTTCATACTACTCTGATAGTATCTGCTTGAGAATTGGTATTCTTGAAGCTTACGCTCTAGAGTTTCTTCTTGTACTTTATCCAATACTTCTTATAATAATCTCATATTCAATAATCCAAGGATACAATAGAGGATACAAATGCTTTGTGTATGCGTGGAAGCCATTTAATTGGTTAGCTTTAGGAGGTAAAGAACAGAATAGAAGGTCCCTCATTGATGCATACACAGTCTTTTTAAATGTATCCTTGTTTAAAGTACTCTATGTATCCATCAATCTGTTAATTCCAACACTGGTTTCTGTATTAAATTCTGAAGGAAACACAACATACAAATATGTTTTATTTTGGGACGGCACTATACAATACGTGAGTATACAGCACTTACCATATGCTGTATTGGCCTGTATTTTTGTGACTGTTTTCATCACTACACCTATAATTGTGTTGTTTTTCTATCAGTTTCGCATTTTTCAAGTTCTCCTAAATAAGCTACCAGTTAGAATCCGAATAATACTACATCACTATGTAGAGAAGTTCCAAGGACACTATAAAGACGGAACTGGCACAAGTCGTGACTGTCGTTCTTTCTCTGTGTTCTATATTGTCTTAAGTTGCTTCTTGTTAGTCTGGTATGCTGCAGATAATAATGACTTCTTTCTTTTTGGAAGCGGTTTTCTAATGATTGCCACATTTATGTTTTATTCTATTCAGCCATACAAAGACCAACTTGCTAACCTAATATCATGTTTCTTCTTGTTTCTTCTTTTTCTACAATGTCTAACCATCCATGCCTCCAGGTTTATGGTATTTGAAAACCATGGGAGCAAAAATCTTCAGTTTTTGGCTGCATTGATGGCTCTTCTCCCAATTATTTATTTTGTTGTTCTCGTTTTCTATCAAATCTTCAAGAACACGGACTGTGGGAAAATGATCACTACATATTGCAGACATAGATGCCTCCATGTGCAACAAACTAACAGATTCAACATCTTAAGGCATTGTATGTGTAACTACTAACTGATCAATATGAAACGTATATTGTGTGCATTACATGTTGCCACTAGTAGTGTACTGAGTGTACTAAGCTTTACAAATTTACAGAGTTGTTCAGTTTAATTTAGATTATCCTATTCACTATTATATTATTACTTAGTTCATATCATTTTTGTACATTCATTCACATACCTGACACTTTTACTTTACATCAAGACCAATAGCCACAATTAATGTGATTTGAGACGGATAGTAAAATTACAGAATTTTTTCAGTCACAATAGATTTTCCTGAAAGCATACAATATTAGTAACCATGAATCATGCATTTATAAAACGTGTTAGCTATGATGTTATTGCAGTTCATAAAATGTTTATGCTTTAACAGATACTTTTCTCTTTCAGTAGTTATTGTTTTTTTATTTAAGTGAAATAATAACTATACATAAACTTATACATCTGTATAATAAATTATATATATTAATGTAGCTATCCATATAATATTAATATGCTGGTGTGTCAGTCACGGCGATAACAAAGACAACAGTGTGTGTTTTCAGTGAGCGTAACTCCCTCGAGCGACCGGTCCTAGCACTGGGTGGAGCTTATCTTGAAGGACCAGAGCTACATTCTAGTCCTCTGCTGCAGTTTACTCTCAGCCCTTATCGCTGGCACTCTGAAGGTGCTAGCAACGGGGGCTGTTAAAAGCACTGACTCGCAAGAGGGTGTTTCAAGTGGCAAAGAGTGTCATTGAACGCATCTAATGACTACACACACTTTTATGACCTGCATGATAAAACACTTGATGTGGTTTGAGGTCATATGAATATGATTATATAAGGTTAATGGGTAAAGGGTTGATAAAACTGTGTGTGTGATGATAGTTTATTGTTAGAGTTCTTGAGACGGCTGGCTTCATTGTCAATCACCTCGGGGCACAGTCTAGGGGTGTCTCTTCAGCTGGAGGGTCATGACCTCATAACCCTGACAGTGTGTATTCATGAATATCATTTGCAGAGCTGGGTTGGTACAGCATCGCCATGAACTAGATGGGTAAAGCATTCTCACATGCAGTAGCAAGGAAGGTGAAGTAAACAACGACGGTTGTAGCTAAAGCAAGTGAAATCAGCAAGTAAAGGGTAAAGAGCTAAAGTTTCAAAAGGCCTCAGTATACAACCTTGAATACACAACCATGAAGATATAATACAGAGAAACTGAGAGACAATGATTCAAGAGCAGAGCTGAAGATAGGAAAGAAGGAGAATAAGAAGAACTGAGATGAATCAGAAAGAAAAATTAATTCACGGGGAAACCTTTATCACAAGTGGCAGAGAATAATAACAATGGATAGAAATACCTTATGCTACTGCATTCCTAACCTGCAAAAGAGTATGTAGTGAACTTTGAACTCGTATCATTATAACCTTTTCTGTTGTCATCCCTTACCATACTACCTTTGCACATGTATCATTGTATCAGTCAGCATTTTGTATGAAGTATTAAAACCGAATACTATCGTTAGTTAGTGGTTAGCTAAGCCTTCTCTAATCGCTACAAGTACATCAAGTGCCACTGTGTGGCAGAATACTTGGTAATTATGATACTTCTATTAAAAAGTAATACACATATGAATGGTACACTATAGCTTTAAAGAGCAGCTGATTCAGCAATATTTACAATACTGGCTCGGTGTGATAGTGTATGTGTGTGCATGATTAGTGCACTTTGACACTGGCTAGACTAAATAACAATAAAGGTTAAGTTATAGTACATAATAGTACAGGAAGATGGATATTTTCCAATCATTTCCTTGGAATGCATAAAAAATGTGATATGTCCTAGCTAACTGATAAATTACACATGCGTTTGAAATGTAGACATGTCACACAACTTAGCTCTTCTTCTGTCTGACATCTTTTAGTTCTTTCTTACAGGGCATTTGATTATCTTTCTTCCCTGGGTACAATAAAGATTACATAATTCTTTTTCACAGGCACAAATACTACCAATTATAGATATAGTTTTCTTGTAGACAGTGGTATCTTTCACACAAGGGTATTCCAGATTAGCAATCACCTCTGAAACCATGACGTACCTATGTTCTTAGTGGCAAGCTCATCTTGGGGACTGCATCACTACAAAGTCAGTGGGTGAAGATAAAACTGGCCAAGAATTTTCATACCTAAATAAAACAATGACTAAGTGATTGACACTTGTATGATACTGTACGACTGCAATTAATTAACACCCGGTGTTACTTTTATGTTGGGTATAATAAATCAATTTATACCTGTTGCAATGTCAATCTGGTGCTATGATCATGTGGTGTGTTACTATCATATCACATGGTAGTCTTCAGCATTCATGATATGTCTATAATGTATCGCATAAGCACTACTCGTTTACTAGCTATCTTGTAATAATGCACCAGTCAGTGCCAAGGAGTGCACATGCATAAACAAACACATCCTCTCACACTCATACACACTCAAACAGCGCCACTTGTTGTAAACTACTGTATCATTAACATACAAAACTCCCTCATGGGTCACTAGCCAACAAGATATAGCCATGAACTACTTTGATAATACTACTCAATACAAATTTATTTAAAGCTTATTTGCGTTGAAACTTTCAGAATACTGATAAATTTTCTTGTTGTGCAGACCCTTGGTTAGAGGTGTGGCAACTACTGCCACTACAGTACCTTTAGGCAAGTGGGCAGGTATCTATGCCTAGCACTCTCTAGCTAGTGTTACTACACTGGCGATCCTACATACCCTGACAAGTGTAACGGACTTAGTGTTAAGTCTTTATCGATATATCGAGAATCCCAATACAATGTGTGTGCAAGTAGAAATGACATGAATAGAATGTTCTAGAAGATGGGTAAAGAGTTCACACAAGCAATTACACAAGTTATTATTAAAAATAATGGGTAAAGGGAAATCACAAACAAATACATAAGTTACTAGAAATAACAGTAAAGGTTAATTAATGTGTAATAAGTAAAGAGTTCTTGGGGTAGCTGACAAAACAATATGGAAGGCTGAAAAGAAGTGACAGTCTCTGGTCTGCAAACTGATGCACTCTGACAACAGAAGAACTCCAGCCGTTGTCTTTTGCTTGATGAAATTAACAATTTTATTTAAATAAAACAAAACCAGAATGTTCTTGATGTCATAGCCCCACCAGTCTGCAGACTTCTTTTAAAAGCACTAAACTTTGTCTAATACTGATTTTCAAACACCACAAGTGACTGCAGATTTAGCCATGTCTGTACTGACCACAAAAGGAGTAGCAGGCACAAGTATATAAAATCTTCATTTTTTAAGCACATTTGAAAAAGTACTGAAATGAGCAGGATTATAGAACACATGTTCACTATGTCATTTTACATTCTTTTATGCTTCTTCGGAACGGAACGTATTGTCTACCACAGAATACTAGCCCTGCCCACCAATGCATGCAACCTAGCAGGGCAGGACCCAGAACTTAGTCCATTAACTTTTGAAGACCGCTAATGGTGTTTATAGTGGTGTTAATCACTTGTGTGTTTTTCTGCTTTCATTCTACTTTGTGTCATCTATATAAACTCTTCAAATTCAGTTTTCAGTTCAGTTAGTTCAAAAACTAATCTATTCTACTTAAATTAAAATTCCTAACCCTTTGTTAGTGGAGTCCCTCATACAAGAGGCTGGTCCATCCAAGTTGATAGCTAACTAATTGGTGATCAGCCCTACCTCTGGTCATTCAACAATATTGAATCAATTCAGAGTATAATTCGTTATCGAGAAAAAAAAAATTATTTTTTTTAATATTGCACAATCTATAGTGTTTATGCTTTAACTGAAACTATAGAAGTGTTTTTATCTCTCAATAGTTAGTGAATACATTAATCTAACAAAACTTATGAATACGTAAGAAAAACTATATCATTCTACCAGGTACTTGGAGATACCAAAGTTACTAAAAACTGTTACACAGAAATAATATTGGAAAGCAATTGCGTGGGTTTCTGATCCATTGTGCAAGAAGAAGTTAGCTTACAAATTTGTTTCATGTATGTGCCTTAAATAAGACAAGTAAACAACTCCTTTGTGTCCAAATGGAGTATTTTCTGCTGTCATTTACACATGTCTGAACCATTCAATCCTATTTCAAATTACTAATTAAATTGATGATTTCACTTTACCACTACCATGTGCAGCAACCACAGAAGAAATGGAACTCTGTGTGGGAAATGCATCCATAACTACTGGCCTTCTGTGTACTCCTATAGTTTGACATGCATCGAGTGTAAACACAGCAAATGGTTTGAGTATGTGTTGGCTACATTAGGTGCTATCACAGTATTCTACATGGTTGCAATAACTCTAGAGAATAGGATTACTTCACCGTATGTACATAGTTATGTCTTTATGCACAAGCTATATCTACACCACACATGGTGAGAATTATCTTAATGTATGCAGAAGAAAGTATCATTAAAAGAGTTAGTAAAAAACACTTTCCTCATCCTATGGCATTTGGTCATTAGGTTTCTTTCATTCTTACTAGTCGGATGGTATTTGCTTGAGAATCACTTTCATTTTATGACCACAGCCATAACAAGGTATATAAATGTGTACTCTCAATTTCTCACGAGTGAATGCCTGTATTATTCATTAACTGAAATGAACAAGTTTATAGACATATACCACAAGTGCAATTCAATTCTTTTATTGAAACAACACCATGAAAAAAATGTTATGATGTTTAGTATAGCACAGTCTATGAAGTGTTTATGTCTTAAAAGATGCTGAAAAAGTGTTTTTCTCTTTTCAGTAGTTATTGTTTTAGTTTGAAGTGAATACATTATATCTAAGAAATTTATGAATATGAAGGAACAACAGTATCACTCTACCTGGTACTTAGAGATACCAAAAACACAAGCAAGTGTACATATATCTCTAATTCACATAATATATGTATTAAGAAATCATTCCTTATTTAATAATTAAGTATATAATAATAATAATAATAATAATAATAACAATAATTATAATAATAATAATAATAATGGTATTCTAAGCATGAAAATACATTTTCATATATAAACATTCCTTCCGCTTTCAGTTTCAAAATATTAGTTACAAATTAAAAAAAATTGTTTTTGCAGTAGACTGTTTATAATAGTCAACACCTCTTCACTTGTTCAGTTTCACATTTCAGTCAAGCTAGAAGTTTTGCGTTTTTTTACATTTTTTGTAACCAGCCATAAAGAGATAAGTTGAAATTGATAATTTTATTAAACTATCTTCTTATCATTCGAAGTGTAACATGATTGTTAGATTATTCATAATCTTGGTGTGTTTCCAGTTCTTACTGAAAGCTAATTCCTCTTCTGATTCTCTTTATGACGAGATAGATTACTCTCAAGATGGACAATATCTGCCATATTGTTTCGCCAATGACAGCAATACATCCAGCTGGGGGTCCTGTCCTCCTTGGTCTACTTGCAAGAACAACTCCTGCTCTTGTGCTACTTTATCCAGGAATATACATATTCATTGTGCAAGAAGCTACACTGAAATAGCATCATGTATGTGCCTTACATACAACAAAGAAAACAACACCTTTGCACTCGGAGGAAGCATTTTCTGCTGTGATTTGCACAGTTCTAACCCATTTAATGATATTCAAATTCCAAATCAAATTGAAAATTTCACAACTACTATGTGCAGAAAACACAGAAGAAATGGAACTCTGTGTGGGAAATGTATCGATAAATACTGGCCTTCTGTGTACTCCTATAATTTGACATGCATCGAGTGTAAACATAGCAAATGGTTTCAGTATGTGTTGGCTACATTAGGTCCTATCACAGTGTTCTACATTGTTGTATTAACTCTGAAGATAAGGATTACTTCACCGTATGTATGCAGTTTTGTCTTTTATGCGCAAGCTATATCCATGTCTCACATTGTGAGAATTGCTCTTATGATGTAGAAAATAATATAATATTGACAGAATTAGTAAAAATAATTTCTTCATTTTATGGCATATGGTCTTTAGACTTCTTTCGTTCATACTACTCTGATAGAATCTGCTTGAGAATCGGTATTCTTGAAGCTTACGCTTTAGAGCTTGCTCATGTACTTTATCCGATACTTCTTGTAATAATGTCATATTTAATAACCCAAGGATGCAATAGAGGATACAAATGCTTTGTGTACACATGGAAGTCATTCAGTTGGTTACTAGCTATGGAAGGTTCAGAAAGAAGCAGGAGGTCTCTTGTAGATGCTTACATTGTCTTTCTAAATGTATCGGTGTCTAAAGTGCTTAATGTAGCTATCAATTTATCAATTCCTTCTGTAGTTACTGTTTTAGATACAGAAGGGAATTTGAAACACAAATTGGTGTTATTTTGGGATGGTACCATATCCTACATGAGTAGAGCACACTTACCATATATCACATTGGCCCTCATTTTTATACATGTTTTCATCACCAAGCCTACAATTGTGTTGTTTTTCTATCAGTTTCGCATCTTTCAAGTTCTCCTAAATAAGCTACCAGTTAGAATCCGAATTATACTGCATCACTATGTAGAGAAGTTCCAAGGACACTATAAAGACGGAACTGGCACAAGTCGTGACTGTCATTCTTTCTCTGTGTTCTATATTGTCTTCAGTTTCTTTATGGCTCTCTTATATGCTATCAATAGTAGTGACTTCTTTCTCCTCAGTGGCAGTTTTCTAATGGTTGCCACATTTATGTTCTATTCTATTCAGCCATACAAAGACTAATTTGCTAACATAATAGCATGCTTCTTCTTGTTTCTTCTTTCTCTACAATATCTAACCATCCATGCCTCCAGGTTTATGGTATTTGATCAACATAAGAGAGTATGTCTTCAGTTTTTGGCTGAATTGATGGCTATTTTCCCAATTATTTACTTTATCATTCTTGTTTCCCACAAAGTTTTAAAAAACACTGACTGTTGGAAAAGAATCATCAAATATAGATATTATTATATGCAGCAGATTCAATATTCCAAAATATTGAATATGAAGTCCTAGCTATTATGTACTTTAAACACATCAATGCTTTGTTGCCATTATACGCTTACTGATAATTGTAGTGGCTTATGCTGAAATTCTAAAAGTTAATTCTACTTTGTATTAATATTTTTTGCATCTCACATCATACATTTAATACACTTTTGTGAATAACTGCTACCATTATGTTACTTTTTGCTGTACTTTTTGAAGTGATAATAAGCATTTTCATAATATTGCTGCCATAAAGATTGTTGAATTCATACTATGATACTAAGATACTATTGACACCACAGCAGTAATGATACATACAGATTACCTGCAACTTCTAAATGTACTGTCATAAGTTGATACTAATCCTCTGTCAAAAGGAAAAATGAGCATAGACATAGCTATTCTATTTTAAACTTATTTGCAGTCACATAATATTTAGTACTGTAATGGAAGTTAGACGGGATTAATGCCGGGCAGAGTCCATACTGTTGGAAAGGTGGGAGTCATGAGCTTGCATAGGCATAATAGGAGAATCCTGTCCACAGTTGCTGAGGCTAGACACAGTACTGAAAATATATTATTATCTTTCTTTAATTAGTGGGAGTTGGCCATTTATTAGGATGGATAAGTCTTAGGAAAGAAATGGTGACAAGCTCTAGTGCCAATACGACTCCAGCTCAGACCGTTATCATCAGGAACAATAAAGACAGATTTACTTTTGTGCATAAACCATAGGGATCCCAGAGCTTGAAGGTCAGGTGATGCTAGCCAGAAATCTGAATCTATAACTTAAATTTATGCATAATTTATGTGTGTTTGCTTTTAAATTTATACACAAAATGTGTGTGTGCTTCCTAGTATCACATCCTAGTGGGTAATTGTCGGCAACAACATTGAAGCTGCTTGTAGAGTGAGTCGGTGATAGAGTGCTAGTGCTGGGAAGGTATGAAGGTGTGATTATAAAGTGGCGACCCAAGTTCACAGGGAGGTAGCACTTACATACACATAACACTTATTGAAGTTGGTTAATATGAGACCGTCAGAGTTCTTCTCACATAGCAGAGTGGAGTGAAGTAGTATGCCCAATGATGCATGAGTTGAGGCATCTGAGCGGGCATCCTGATGATCATTTAGAGACAACCTACTGGGAGGCCAGCAAGAAGAGTTCTGGGTAACTGGAGTTGTGTCTGTATATATACCTCCACCAACATGCAAATCAGCAGTGGTGCAGCACAAAGTGATTCATGGGACCTTTGGAGGTGGAGAACTATCAGAATGTACAGAACAGGTTTATGTTGGCCTCTCAACCTGGTAGATAGCACTCAATAGTGGATTCTTCTTACCGATGATGTTCAACTGTAGAAAGGTGGTGGCATTGGGCCAAAGGACTGATCAGTAATGTGATAAGGAGTTTATCATAGATGTTGTTAACCCAAGCTCACGGGATTGTGATGTCAATGGAGTGCTTCCAGATGGAACTTCTTAATAGTTGGGATGATGCACATATTATCTTTGAAGAGCTGCTGTCAATAGTCATTGGTGCAGCAGTGAGCCAGTCAGTGGAGCCAAATGCAATCTCATGTCACTGTGACAATGCAGCGGTAGTCACTATTGTACATTCTCGGAGGAGTAAAGTGGAATGAGCCATTTGAGGAGTCTGTTTTTCTTTTTGGCACACTGGGATGCCAACACATACTTGAGGGAGATAATATGGTGGCAGATTCATTGTCGTGCAATAATTTACCTACTTTTAAAGCTGAAACTGCACAACTGCCAAGCCCCACTGAAAGAGTTCTACTAGCTCTGGTGTTGGATCAGCCGGACTTGACAGTGATGAGCTAAGCTAGTTTATTCACCACCACTTCTTGAAAGGATTGGCTGATTCAACTCATCGAGTATATAGGAGAGCATATAGTGGCAATACAAATAGTTTTGTGCTAAAGATGGTCGTCAAGCAGTCCAAGAGGGACTCTGCAGGTTTGCGGCCAGTGGGCAGGGATGGCTTGAAGAGTAAGATTATCCAGGAATCGGATACATGCACTTGAAGAGGGTTTTCTGGATACTTTTGTGCAGCGATTAGAGAGACTTCACTACATTTTAAGAAAAATAGAATGGTTAGAGGGTGAGAGAAGGGCCAGTAGTAGAAAATAGCTACCCATCAACCCTGACCTTGTTTTGACAAATTAAAACAATATGGGACTTATGGACACCTGGCCAGGATGAAGACATATTGTGGACTGTGTTCTGAACCAGGTAGCTTACCATTGCTGTGACTTGGCACTAATCTGACCCATTTCTCCCAATCAGCAGAAATATGCAGCTGCTATAGCATATGAGATGCAAGACTGACCTTCATCAACCACACATTATGAATACACTTGCACACACAAAGCACAGTGGAAAGAGGTTAACACAACATTACAGAGAAGGTGGCTAGCTACTGTCTGGGTATCTTAACGTACTCCACATAAGCCAGGTTCTCTTCCATCTCCCCAGAGTCCTAGCAGCTGCAGTGGTGGCCACTCCAATCCAGATTCTGTCACCAAATTACCAGGAGTACTCAATACCAGCCTTGCCAAGAGAATCTCTCACTGCTGTTACAAACCTCTGTCTCATCTTTTGGCAAAGAGAAACAGTGGGCCTTGCTCCTTGACTCACACAACCAGATAGCTTACTACTGCTGTGATTGGGCTCTAATCTGACCGTTTCTCCCAATCAGCAGAAATTATGCCGCTACTTACCTGTGACAGATTCTGGATTGGAGCATCCACCACTGCAGCTGCCAGGGGAATGGAGGATTCCATTCAAGACACTGGGGCAATGGAAGAGAGCCTGGCAGTTTGGGGGGTAGTTCTTTGTTTGGGGGGTAGTTCTTTGTTGGGTCCCACATTTGTGGTTTTTCTTTGCTCTATAAGCCCAAGCAGTATCACTATCTGTGAGGGGATAATGTTTTCAGACCACACCTCCACCAAACTACACTGCCAATGCTGTAACCAGTCCTGCAGAAGGAAACGATGAAAGATAAGAAACCACATTGGACTAATAGAGGTGACTACTGGTATTTAACAGGACGAATGCCCATGGACTTAAGTACAGCAGAAGTTAGGCATAGTTAATACTGGGCAGAGCCAAATATGATGCTAATGATCTCGGTCACCTGGGTTCAATTTCAGATGTGATCGGTGTGGGTTCTACATTTGGGGTTTTCCCCTGCTCCTCAAAGTTCAAGCTGTATCACGAGCTGTGAGAGGGTGGAGCTTCCTTCCCACACCTCTACTGAACTACACAGCTAATACTGTGCCTAGTCCCAGAGAAGAACTGAAAGCCACATTGGAGTGTAGAGGTAAGTTTTGGTATTAGTGAGTAACGAGACAGATGCCTGAGGACTAATTGTTTTGAAGAAATCAGCATATATTATATGAGTGGCATCAGAAAGTTTACAAATGGCCTTCAAATTCACAAAAATGGAGTAATATTAACTGTCAAGCCCTAATAAACTTAGTTTGACATAACTTGACGAAGTAACTGTGACTGTTGATGTTTTGTAATGTATGCTCTTAGCAACTAGTGTCTGTTGTGTGTTCATTTGTGTCGTGTATTAGTTACATGTCTCTGTTATTTTTATATCACTTTTTCTATGGACTGAGCCCTGGATATATTTACTCTTGTGCCTAACTCAGTCACTCAGTAATATTTTCTCATTAGCCTTGCTCTTGGATAACACAAAAACCTAAATTTCTATGGTTATTAGTCAGGTTGGGCAAACTGGTAGCGAATGAGAGTACCTGAGTAGCAGAGGAGACCCACATAAGTACTAAAAATACTCTAATCAAATGATAAGTTGAATGAAAATGTGCACTATGTTATGATAATAAAACAACCCCAACATGAACTACATTATGATATCACTGTCAGAGAAATATCAATTGATAGAAATAATGCGCATTACTCAAGATTTGTTGTTAGATTCATATAAGATCATTATACTTTCTAATAAACCTGAAGTTCAATTTAAGTTGAAAATTATTGTAATAATAGTACATATAAATTACTTTGTGCCACATATTAGTAAATTTTGTAATACACATCACAATGCTTTGCCCGTGTTGCTGTTTGCATTACCTTTGAGTCCCTCAAAGTGCATAGTCATTTAATGATTTTTTTTATGAATTTGAAAGTGGGTTATTGCTAGTGTGTATTTAATCAACTGATTCATTATAGACATTTAATGAATAGACCATTTAATTGATTTACATCATTATTACAGTGCTATATGCTTGTATGATATATTAATTCATAAATGAACATGTTTTAAAGTGGTACACACAGTGAATGATACACATTGACTGGTAACTAAAAGCTGCTGAACAAAAATATTAGGATGTTGAATTTGTTGTAGCTTGCTGCATATGACATCTAAATTAGCAACATTTGGTGATCCTTTCCCAATTGTATGAAAGCTTTAAATTATAGTGAAAAACTAGAATAATTAAGTAAATTAATGGCAGAAGAGTCATCAATGCAGCTAATAGCTGCAGAAATTCTCTATTATGTTTATCAAATACCATAAACTTAGAGGCGTGGATAGTTAGGTATTGTAGAGCCAGTAGAAACAAGAAGAAACATGCTATTATGTTAGCAAGTTTGTCTTTGTATGGCTGAATAGAATAGAACATAAATGTGGCAATCATTAGAAAACAGCTTCCAAAAAGAAAGAAGTCACTATAATCTGTAGCATACCAGATGAACAAGAAGCAACTTAAGACAATATAGAACACAGAGAAAGAACGACAGTCACGACTTGTGCCAGTTCCATCTTTATAGTGTCCTTGGAACTTCTCTACATAGTGATGTAGTATTATTCGTATTCTAACTGGTAGCTTATTTAGGAGAACTTGAAAGATGCGAAACTGATAGAAAAACAACACAATTATAGGTGTAGTGATGAAAACAGTCACAAAAATACAGGCCAATACAGCGTATGGTAAGTGTTGTATACTCATGTATTTTATAGTGCCATCCCAAAACAATACAAACTTGTTAGACTTCTTTCCTACAGAATTTAATAAAGTGACCTGAATTGGAATTAACAGATTGAAGGATACATAAAGTACTTTAAACAAGGATACATTTACAAAGACTGTGTATGCATCAATGAGGGACCTTCTATTCTGCTCTTTACCTTCTAAAGCTAATAACCAATTAAATGGCTTCCATGCGTACACAAAGCATTTGTATCCTCTATTGTATCCTTGGATTATTAAATATGAGATTATTACAAGAAGTATTGGGTAAAGTACAAGAACAAGTTCTAAAGCGTAATCTTCAAGAATACCGATTCTCAAGCAGATGCTATCAGAGTAGTATGAACGAAAGAAGTCTAAAGACCATATGCCATAAAATGAGGAAATTATTCTCACAAACTCTTTCAATAATTTATTATCTTCTACATACAAAAGAGCAATTCTCACCATGTGAGGTGTAGATATAGCTTGTGCATATAACACAAAGCTATATATATACGGTGAAGTAATACTGATCTTTAGAGTTATTACAACCATGTAGAATACTGTGGTAGGACCTAATGTAGCCAACACATACTCAAACCATTTGCTATGTTTACACTCGATGCATGTCAAACTATAGGAGTACACAGAAGGCCAGTAGTTATTGATACATTTCCCACACAGAGTTCCATTTCTTCTGTGGTTGCTGCACATGGTAGTTGTGAAGTTTTCAATTTGATTAGGAATTTGAATATAATTGAATGGTCCAGTACCATGAAAATGACAACAGAAAATACTCCATCCAAACACATAGGAGTTGTTGTTTTTATCATAGGTTAGGCATCTACATGAGGAAAATTCAGTGTAACTTCTTGCACAACGAATATGTATATTCCAGGGTAAAGTAGCACAAGAGCAGGAGTTGTTCTTGCAAGTAGACCAAGGAGGACAGGACCCCCAACTGGATGTATTGCTGTCATTGGCAACACAATATGGCAGATGTTGTCCATCTTCAAAGAAATCTATCTCACCACAAAGAGATTCAGAATGCACTCTTGAAATAAACTGAACCATACATCCCAAGACTAGCAATGACCTGCAGTCCATGATGAAGTTACACTATTTCTATTTGTCACAAGTATTTAGTAGCGATAATTCTAGTAATACATGTTCACTTTAAAATATTCTATTAGACTCTAGCTTCCAACTGAAGACGTAATATATTAGCTAATAATGTAACAAGTTTGAGCAAGTTTACCTTTCAATGAAAACTGGAAATGAAACATTTACTTATATTATGTTTACTTTCACTATTTTATAAAACATTTGAGAAGGCAAATGTGACCTGGCTGATGTTAAAGTGTGACAGAAATTGCATAATAAAGCCAAGTTGAACTACAACATGGAACTCTTTGTGCAAGATAGATCACTATTTATGCTCCCAAAAGTTTTCAATATGTGTCAACTTAATTCACATTCTATTGATATATATCGTGGCATATTTATTATGAACTTGGAGAAAGCCTTTGAAAAAGTTCATGTTTTTATACATAACTTAAGTAGTGCTTCTATCTTAAACAATGTACCAGACAGTACCAAAGTGTACTCAAAATTATGCACACTCAAAAATACACACACACATGCACATTCGCATAAACTCTATTGTAAATACAGGTGTCTTTGAGTATCAGTATTGAGTTCCCTGACAATTCATAAATACAGGTGTCTTTGAGTATCATGAGTTCCCTGACAATTCATAAATACAGGTGTCTTTGAGTATCAGTATTGAGTTCCCTGACAATTCATAAATACAGGTGTCTTTGAGTATCAGTATTGAGTTCCCTGACAATTCATACAGGTGTCTTTGAGTATCAGTATTGAGTTCCCTGACAGTTCATAAATGCAGGCGTCTTTGAGTATAATTCATAAATACAGGTGTCTTTGTGTATCAGTATTGAGTTCCCTGACAATTCATAAAAACAGGTGTCTTTGAGTATCAGTATTGAGTTCCCTGACAATTCATAAATACAGGTGTCTTTGAGTATCAGTATTGAGTTCCCTGACAATTCATAAATACAGGTGTCTTTGAGTATCAGTATTGAGTTCCCTGATTCATAAATACATCATAAATACAGGTGTCTTTGAGTTTCAGTATTGAGTTCCCTGACAATTCATTACTAATAAACAGCTGAGTTTGATCTCCATGTTCACAAGAAAGTGCTTGTGCATTTTCTTCTGCTTGTGACAGAATTACCCCAATGTATCTAGAAGTAGCCCATGCTAAGGATGTCATCTCAGACTAGATTGGGGGAAATTTTGCTTCAAGTGCAGTGGGCGCTTGTGTACAAGACTTGACTCTACAGTTAAAAACAAACGGTGTATCTAACAGACTAATAAGAATGCTTTCAATCTCAAGCCCAATGAAAAAGGCCTTCATTTCACTGAATTGAATATCATTAAAATTTAGTGGAGGGTTGACATGTCACTCCATTCACCCTCTGGATCAGCCCCTGTGTTAATTAAAACTTCAACTAAATCAGTTCACACTGAAGTCTGAAGGGATTAATCATGTATCTACTCATTGAGTTGGTATTAAAGTTTGTAAATGTGAACTTTACAGGCAAAGTTTACAGACTTGTTACAACAGAGACACATGCTCATTGACTTTTTTTTAACGATTCTTTTATTAAACATGCTTCCAGTTGCATGTCATGTTTGCTGTATATTCTTGTTTGTTTTGGCCATAATCTAAGATGAGATATTGAGATAGTTCAAATTGTGTTTTATTCCTAATAATATTTGTATTAACAGTTCTTCTAGTAATGTAAATATTTAATATATAATTTTATTTATTGCTTAACGGTTTCCAATCACCAAAGGTTAAACCGAGAATTGGTCCCATTTTAATCTTAAATATTATCTGGAGTGCAACATAAAATATGTGCAAAGTTTCATACTTTAATCATAAAATGCATACACAAAATGTTTAGCAGATCCACTATATCATTACAATTATCACAAATCACACACACACACACACACACACAAGAGTAGTATGATTCACATATAAATTAATTATAATTTGTGATCTTAAATTACTACAAGTAATAAAATGAAAAAATATTTTGCAAATATAATTGATTCAATAAAACATAACTTCAAAACATAAACACAAGTAAATAATAATACATTATCTTTAAATAGCAACAAAGCAAAAGTGTATTTAAAACAGCAAACATAGTTAGTATACTACTATTTTGAGTAACTCTAGAAGCTTTGCACACAGTATCTTTAATTTTTAAATCTGTTCTAGTTCACTGCCAACAGTAATGTCTACAATATATAGAAATCTTTTTACCATAGTCTGTACTCTTTAAAATTTGGTAGAAAACAAGAATGATCAAATAAATAACTGGGAGAAGAGCCATCAATGCAGCTAAAAACTGAAGACATGTTCTCTTATGTTTATCAAATACCATAAACATGGAGGCATGGACGGTTAGGTATTGTAGAGACAGTAGAAACAAGAAGAAGCATGCTATTATGTTAGCAAGTTGGTCTTTGTAAGGCTGAATAGAATAGAACATAAATGTGGCAATCATTAGAAAACCGCTTCCAAGAAGAAAGAAGTCACTCTTATTTGTAGCATACCAGACAAACAAGAAGCAACTTAAGACAATATAGAACACAGAGAAAGAACGACAGTCACAACTTGTGCCAGTTCCGTCTTTATAGTGTCCTTGGAACTTCTCTACATAGTGATGTAGTATTATTCGGATTCTAACAGGTAACTTATTTAGGAGAACTTGAAAGATGCGAAACTGATAGAAAAACAACACAATTATAGGTGTAGTGATGAAAACAGTCACAAAAATACAGGCCAATATGACGTATGGTAAGTGTTGTATTCTCATGTATTGTATAGTGCCATCCCAAAATAAAACATATTTGTGTGTTTGCTCTCCTTCTGTATTTAACACAGTAACTTCAGAAGGAAATAACAAATCAATGGCTACATAAAGCACTTTAAACACAGATACATTTAGAAATACAGTGTAAGCATCTATAAGAGACCTCCTGTTTCTTCCTTCACCTTCCCAAGCTAATAACCAATTAAATGGCTTCCATGCATACACAAAGCATTTGTATCCTCTATTGTGTCCTTGGATTATTAAATATGAGATTATTACAAGAAGTATTGGATAAAGTACAAGAACAAACTCTAGAGCGTAAGCTTCTAGAATACTGATTCTCAAGCAGATACTATCAGAGTAGTATGAACGAAAGAAGTCTAAAGACCATATGCCATAAAATGAAGAAATTATTCTTACAAACTCTTTTAATAATTTATTACCTTCTACATACAAAAGAGCAATTCTCACCATGTGTGGTGTAGATATAGCTTGTGTGTAAAACACAAAGCTATATGCATACGGTGAAGTAATACTGATCTTTACTGTTATTACAACCATGTAGAATACTGTGATAGGACCTAATGTAGCCAACACATACTCAAACCATTTGCTATGTTTACACTCGATGCATGTCAAACTATAGGAGTACACAGAAGGCCAGTAGTTATTGATACATTTCCCACACAGAGTTCCATTTCTTCTGTGTTTTCTGCACATAGTAGTTGTGAAGTTTTCAATTTGATTTGGAATTTGGATATCTTTATATGGGTTAGAACTGTACAAATCACAGCAGAAAATGCTTTTTCCAAGTGCAAAGGTGTTGTTTTCTTTGTTGTATGTAAGGCACATACATGATGCTATTTCAGTGAAACTTCTTGCACAATGAATATGTATATTCCTGGATAAAGTAGCACAAGAGCAGGAGTTGTTCTTGCAAGTAGACCAAGGAGGACAGGACCCCCAGCTGGATGTATTGCTGTCATTGGCAACACAATCTGGCAGATGTTGTCCATCTTGAGAGTAATCTAACTCTTCATAAAGAGAATCAGAAGAGGAATTAGCTTTCAGTAAGAACTGGGAACACACCAAGACTATGAATAATCTAACAATCATGTTACACTCTTTTAACACACAATGTTTCAACTTATAACTTCAGCAGACAAAAAAATCGCAAAACTTATCGAAGTTGCAGGACAAAAAAGTGAAACTTAGCAATACGCAACAGTATAACCTATTATAAACTGTCTCCTGCCAAACTAACATCCTTTTAGAATCTCTAACTAATGTTTCTACTGAAAGCTAAAGTTAAAAAATGTTTTCTTTTCATCTTTGCAATTTGACACAATTTTATCGTGAGTATAACATTATTACCTGTCATCATTATTATTATTAATTATTATCGTTAGTTGTTGTATTATTATTATTATTATATATTTAATATTAGTATTATTGTACTATTATAAAACAATGAAAAACTTCATCAATACATACATTCTGTTGACCAGAGATTCATGTTCTTATTTGTCCTGTATTATTGTTTCTGTATAGCTGTTTTAGTAACTTTGGTACCTCTGAGCACCTGGCAGAATCATACAGTTTATCCTTCATATTCACAAGTTTTTGTTAGGCTAAAGCATTCACATAAAACTAAACAATAACTACTGAGTGATAAAAAACACCTTTTCTGTATCTG
>WLWD01004203.1_pt1 | contig 30423 bp, 27 predicted proteins | sample 6712731 | NCBI WGS metagenome assembly WLWD01 (sample SAMN12718690, study PRJNA576275) | sponge metagenome | isolation source: marine sponge | host: Mycale hentscheli | place: New Zealand: South Island, Marlborough, Capsize Point | collected 2014-11-01
AGAAAGGCCAGAGTTAATTTTGCATATTTAGCTAACAAATATGGAATTGCGTACTTATCTCAGCTTCCCTCGAGAAGTAGTAGCTTCCATAGCATTAATACTACGGCATTCTGACTACCAACGGCTCTTGACAACCAACAACCGGCACTCCGTATCCCCCCATAAAACGGCGAAGTTTTGAAATTAAGTCTGGAAAAGGGTCTTCAATGCCATAGTAACCTGTCGAATCAACTTTTTGTGTCTTGAAAACAAAGCGTTTTAGCAGGAATTTTCTCATTCTTTGGAGCTTAAGTATAAAGTAAGGTTTGCTTAATGCTGTAGTTTCAGAATAAACTGGAGTCAAGCCTAAATAGCCGTGTTTTTAGGAGAAAAAAGTTCCCCGCGCGCGCGTTTAAAGAGCATACGTACCATCCATACATACATGTTATAGTTATAAACCAAAATTGAGGTTTGTATGCGATTTATAAACTCCGAGACACGAGGGCGCAGCCCGAGTGGCGAGGATTTATAAATCGAAATACAAACCTAATGATTTTGGTTTATAACTATTTTATAGCCAGAACATAAACAACGAGCAAAGTATAGCGTTAGCTATCTTAGTAATTGTATTAAAGTACCCAAACTCTTCATTATTCCATTTTGCTTTGATCTGCCTTCTACCATAATTATGGTTGCTAAGAACTGTATCAGACTTTTCCCCGCTAATACATTTTCTTACGGGCATACCAGACTGTATCAGATTTATAGTTCTTAACGACAAGCGCGGTCGCTCGGGTAACGGGCTATAAACATATATATAACATATACCCGATTTTGCATTATCCACCCCTAATACTGTCTCGCTCGCTTCGCTCGCTCGCCAAATAAATAGCCCTGAATATTAATTGTGTTTCCCCTGATAGCGTCTTGCTCACTCGCCAATAAAAATATATGTATGTGACTGTTCACAGGAAAATTGAGCTCTATACGGCACCAAACAATTAGATGTTCCTCAGCAGCCAGGCATTGAGCTCTCCAAAATAATAGCTACAAAAAAAAATTCAAAAACTTAGGAACTCATAGTAATGTGTAATATTAATTGTGCTAATATGTATTATCCCTTCAGTACATAGCCAACCGATTTTGTAACTTTAAATACACATTTTTCAAGAATATTTTCTAGCGCGATTTCAAACGGTAGCTTCATTTCAATATTACTATCTTGTCGCCCATGCTTCTAAGGCCCTTTTGATTGCTTTACTATTGTAATTAGATTGGAAAAAAATTTCCCATTTAAAAAAAAAATGTCCAAGAAACAGCTTACCGCTGTTGAGGTTCTTAGCCTTATTACTGGCGAATGGGAATATCCAACGCTTTCCTGCTCCAGCGGTAGTGAAGTAGGCGAAGAAGATGTTGCAGAAATTGTACCTGGCGTTACTGGACCTGGAACTTCTTCCACAAGTGGAGATGCAAGTTTATATGGTGAACATTCTTTATTGGGCGCTGAAGACAATTGTGAGTTGGATGCAATTCAGAATGTGAATGAGAGCATGAAGGAAAATATAGAATATGAGGTACTGAATTCTAGCAGTGAGAGTGAGGAGGAGCATAAGAGTTCTGGAGATGACGTTAAGTGATATGGAAGGTGATGATGCCAGTAGTTCAGTAAATACAAATAGTTCCGAAGACAGCAATGCAAGTACTGTAGAAAGTGTAAGTAGCATGGAAGGCAGCAACAAATATAGTGGGGAATTCAGTGATGTTAGCATGGATACTAGTGATAGTACAACATGCAAGGTTTTGAGACATGTAGCAGGTAGAAAAAGAAGTAGGAGAGGTAGAGGGAGAAGTGGCAGTCGTATTAGTGGAAGATCAGGTAATAGTTCAAGAGCACAGAGTTTGCCGCCTGATGTGAAGTGTATCACTGTCAAGGAACCCTCATTTTCTCCTCCCGTGAGTGATCATTTTTGCCCCCTATGTGAGCCCGGACCATACATTCCTGACTCAACTGAAGTTGCTCCTCTAGCATTGTTTGAGTTATTTTTTGATGATGAAATAGTACAGCATATAGTTCAAAGCACTTTAGCTTATGCTGAACATAAAAAGACTGAAATGCCAGTATCTTACAAAAAATTTATATTGACACTATTTACTAAAAAAGAACTTTTTTCTTTTATTGGGTGTTTGCTATTATTGAGTTTACTTGGCCATAGATATGGTTGGAGTACAAAGAAGTCACAAATAATTATTGGACTTAGTGAACTCATGACTTGTTATCAGTATGAGCTTATTGGTACGTTTTTGCATTTGGTTACACCGAATAAAGAACAGCAATTATCAGGAAATCGTTTTTCTAAGATTCTTCCTATATACAATCATTTGAAATCTCTGTGTTTTGATTTGTACCAGCCAGATCGTCAGCTGAGCATTGACAAGCGAATGGTGAAAAGTAAAGCTCGCACCAGTTTTAGACAATATATTCGCAATAAGCCTACCAAGTGGGGTTTTAAATTTTGGATTATTGCAGATTCTACAGGCTACACATTGGATTTTAATTTATATGTTGGAAAAGCAGCGACAGTCTCTGACAAGGGAGTCTCATATGATGTGGTTATGCAGCTTATTCAACTGTTTGCCTTTCAGGGTTACAAATTGTATTTTGACAATTTTTATACTAGCCCAACTTTACTTTTAGATTTGCTAAAGTATGGTTTTTTTGCAACTGGCACTCTAAACACTTATAGAAAAGAAGTCCCTGAACAAGTCTATGGAATGAAAAAGTTTGTGGAACGCTTACCGAGAGGAAGTGGTTATTACTTCCGTTCTGAGAATAAAATAGCTTACTGTGCATGGCATGATACAAAAACAGTTGTACTAGCATCTACGGCTTTCGCTGCACATTCAGAGAATACTGTGGCTAGACGGATCAAAGATAAAGTTACTGGCAGAAGCATAACCACTCATGTCCCATGCCCAATTATGCTGGAAAATTATAACAAATTTATGGGTGGTGTGTATAAAAGCGATCAGTACATAAGTTATCATAAGGTGTCCAGAAGAACCAAAAAATATTGGAAAACATTGTTTTATCATTTTATTGATATAGCTGTTGTCAACTCCCACATTATATTCAATTTTATTTCTTTGCAAAAAAATAAAATGAACTATGACTGAAAATCAGTTAATTCTTGAAATCATTTCAACATATGGAATGGAAACCCAGCCTAAGAAATTACCTACACACAGGCATACTGCTGTGCGAGTTTCTCATGGTAGCAAACTTTATCCTGTCGATAGTAGAGCAAGGTGTGTGTATTGTCACCTTCACAACACTGTCAAAATCACCCAAAGAAAATGTCCAGATTGTCATTTAGAACCAGCTTTATGTCAAACTCTGGAACGAGACTGCCACAGTGCATGGCATAGTGAATCGTTTTCAGTCATCAGAAATCTATGGTATCAACATCGTTCTGAAAAGTCAAGCTCTGTTATGGGCATTGATGATTCCAGCAGTATTCGTGGGCGTGGTCGCCCAAGAGGTAGCATGAACCATTCCAAGCGACGAGGAAATTATAAGAACAGAAGTCGAAAATAACAATCTTTATTTTACAACTGACATTGTCACATTTTTATAGTCACTCTCATGTTTCACATATATATGGTTATTTGATTTTCATCAAAAATATCTTTCAGTTTCAATTTCAGTATAAGATTACAACAATAAAGCTAAACTCTGGTGTTGGAGGAGTCTTTAGATGATATTCACAATATTTTGTAAAGATATAGCCTGCAAAAAATAAAGTAGGTAATAATATTATTTGTGTACTACGAGCATAAATTGAAAAAAATTTTTGGTATTTTTCTAACACGTAAACATTACATATTATATATCAAACTGAAGGTAATAATATTTCCATTCTAATGGTATTATTAGTTAGTAAATCTAGGCAGTGTTTATCGAGATAAATATTAGAATGTAAAAAACATCGGAATATTTTAGATTAATTAATTTAATTAAGGGGGCCAGTAACAATTATATACAATTCAATATTTTTATAATAATCTCTAGTTGTTTCTGAGTATTTTGATATTTATTGTTTACTTTTCCCTTGCTTTATTGGCCTGCAACAAATAATATTACAAACCTTGCTTTTTTTTTATTGCTCATGTACTTAAGGGTTTAATTAAAGATGCTGAATAGCACTCACATTGCCTTGCACAATATAACCTTAAGTACATTACATCTTTATACACATTTGCTGTTACAATTTTCTGAACTGGAGGGTCTTGGATACAAAGGTTTTGCAGTTGCCATTTGTGGAAGTAAGAGCCAGATTCTTGGCACACCATCTGTGTTATCATCATTGTCTCCAAAAATTATTGAATATTTTTATAGCATCATTACCTATGGTAAGTAAATTTACACTTTATGAAGCCATACAGAGCCCTTTACATGAATGTTTCAATTACTATGATAATAGTACGGCGCATAAGTCTCCTATTAAAAATGAATGGGAAAAATCGCTGTTCAATTGAAATACCTCAGTAACTAATGTAAGTGGAAACTAAGTGAAATACCTCGGTAGCTAAGTGAAATAGTATGGGTACACGCGTAGAGCGTTAACCTTGGAAACGTACAGTTCGAGTAGTTTCTAGTAGGGGACAATATGCAAAAGACTTTTTAAAAAGCTGGCCTACTATTAGCGAGTGATAGCACGGATAACCTGTGCTATTAGGGATCAATAGCACTCGTAAAGCAATTGAAATAACACTCGGCTTCGCCTCGTGCTATTTCAATCGTTACTCGTTGCTATTAATCCCGAATAGCACGGTTACCCGTGCTATTACTCGTACTTATTGGCGAGCGAGCGTAGCGAGCGAGACACTTACAGGGGTAAAAATGAAAAAATCGGGGATGTTTGTTTATTTGTATATATGTTTGGACGTACGTATGTCATTTTGTACTTTGACCCTCGCGTTTTTGTGTCAGTTACGTGGTCGACCCCATCCCAAATTGCACTAAACAGAATCCTCTGGTTTATCGATCAGTACCCGTATCACCCTAGAAATTGAATTGTTTACCGTTTTGAATTCTTTTGCGGGTGCAGTTCAAACTTGAAAACTTAAGGGACTTCCATTTCTATTCCAGTTAGTGGCGGTGGTAAGTCAATGCGCTCTTTGTCATGGTTATAAGCCGTGCGCAACAGTATTTACTTGAAAATACATTGTCCACTAGACTACCGTGAAGGTAAGTCTGTGTAGGTGCATTTCCAGTTGTGTCAAAGCATTGTGTGTTACAACCACTACTTAGCTAAAGAATATCACAAAGAAAACTTTTAAATAACGTGTATTGTTTTGTTGTTGTTTTGTTCTTTCCAAGCAGTTGCAGGGAGTTGTTACTATGGCACTGAAGTCCCTTTACCCTGTATGCTAAATTTAAAAACTGGACCTTATTTTCAGTAGCTTCAGTGTTAGATGTCAATATAAAAATAGTATAGTCTTTAGGCTCGCTCGCCATTTGTGCTCAAGCACATCACTAGTTAGGTACTGAACAGAGCCTGATAACTGTTGCCACATAGAAAATGCATTAAAGTAAACAGGATGTAGCTTAGGGCAATATTTTTCCATATCACCTGTGTTCATAGTTATTACGTTGGGTTATTACGTCCCCCTAGGTTATAGAATTGTTCACCAAGTTTTAGCTGTAAAATCATTTGTAATTGCTTATAATTAATAAAATTGATGTGATTATGACAACTAATATATCTATTATATCTAGCTACAATATTATATGAAGTGTTTAAGTTCCAAATCTCCAAGGTAAGCTTATAGTGCTCGTCACGGCCTCTCATGCCCATATGCACACATAAAAGGAACCAAATAGTGTTTTGTAACACCTCTGGACCACTACAACCCCAATGCACCATTCTCCCAAAGTTGTTGTATTTCATCATCTCCTAGAGATTCGGAAGCTTTAGATCTACTACCTTTACCCTCTTTTTTTAGCATTTTTCTGCAGGCTACTAATTTCTGACGGGAACTGGCAAATTCTGCTTGAATGTTTTTCTTTCAAATACCTGTCAAGACTTCTCTGGAAACAAATTAGGGTATCAGGCTCAAAAAATTTCCATCAGTATGCAAAAAAATGGCCTAATAATCTGTCCAGCTCCACAGGTATGTCTTCTATTAGTCTTTCTTCCTTAATCAACTTGCACCATTTATACCATGTTTTCAAGTCTGATGCCGTCTTCCGTTTTGTGTTAATGTTTTTTTTTGCATTCTTCAGAAAACAAAAAAGTAAAGCTTGAGTTTCTTCTTCAGGGAGATCTGGAACACTAGAGGAACTAGAAGCCATCACACAAGAAATTTGTTACCAAGGTATTCGCGCATGAGCAGTACCTAATAAATTTATTATCCATTGGATACCCGAGAATATCACTCGTCTGATTGGCGATATTTACGCTCGTGCCTTCGGCACTCGCGTAAATACTAAGCCAACAGACTTGTGATATTCTCCTGTATCAAATGAATAATATATATATATCAGCATTAAGATTTTATTAAATGTAAGTTCATGGCCTATGTTGTTGTTGTTGTTGTTGTTGTTTTTGTTTTTACATGGAAATATTCTGTCATAGAAGCTTGTGAAAAAAATTAAGAAGAATTGTTGATTTAGCTATGTATCAAAAGTAATGTATGACTAGATTTCTAGAATAAGATTAAGCTTGTCATTGTTGGTGAGGTCTGACTCAGCAGCTGACAAAGACCACAACAAATTCTCGCTCATGTGCACTGATAGTTGGGTAGGATACCTGACAAATATCCCTTTTCTGAACTATCTTGTGTGTAATATTTGTTGAATTCACACCCACACTAAGTAATGAAATTAGGATTAATGACTTGCATATCATGCAGGAAAGATCAGGTAGCATTATAATTTTATTGGTGTATTATATTGTCAACTGTTATTTTAGGTTCTACTCCCCTGATTGAAAAATCCAAGTCCCCCAGCACTTCATAGCAACAGCTAAGCACTTCGCTTCCAAGCACTTCGCTTCCAAGCAGTTCACTTCCAAGCACTTCGCTTCCAAGCACTTCACTTCCAAGTACTTCACTTCCAAGCACTTCGCTTCCAAGCAGTTCACTTCCAAGCACTTTACTTCCAAGCACTTCACTTCCAAGCACTTCATTTCCGAACTTTTCACGTCCAAGTACTTTTTGTCCAAGCACTTCACTTCCAAGCACTTCACTTCCAAGCACTTCACTTCCGAACTTTTCATGTCCAAGCACTTTTTGTCCAAGCACTTTACGTCCAAGCACTTCACTTAAGCAGTTCACTTCCAAGTACTTCACTTCCAAGCACTTCACTTCTGAACTTTTCATGTCTCCAAGCACTTTTTGTCCAAGCACTTTACGTCCAAGCACTTCACTTCCAAGCACTTCACTTCCGAACTTTTCATGTCCAAGCACTTTTTGTCCAAGCACTTTACGTCCAAGCACTTCACTTCCCAGCACTTCACTTCCAAGAACTTCACTTCCAAGCACTTCACTTCCGAACTTTTCATGTCCAAGCACTTTTTGTCCAAGCACTTTACGTCCAAGCACTTCACTTCGGAGCACTTCGCTTCCAAGCACTTCACTTCCGAGCACTTCACTTCCAAGCACTTCACGTCCAAGCACTTCACTTCCGAACATTTCACGTCCAAGCACTTTTTGTCCAAGCACTTTACGTCCAAGCACTTCACTTCCGAGCACTTCATTTTTGAGCACTTCATTTCCGAGCACTTCACTTCCGAGCACTTCACTGTTGAACTGTTCACGTTCAAGCACTTCCAAGCACTTCACTTCCGAGCACTTCACTTCCAAGCACTTCACTTCCAAGCACTTCACTTCCGAACTTTTCACGTCCAAGCACTTTACGTCCGAGCACTTCACTTCCAAGTACTTCACTTCCAAGCACTTCATTTCCAAGCACTTCACTTCCGAGCACTTCACATCCCAGCACCAATACTTTTTCCGTTAGCCAGGATCCTGCAATTTGGATTTCCAAACTTACTCTGTGCATATCAGATAAGTTAGAAATAGTTAATAATATGTGGTTGTCTGACAGTGTTATTCATGCGGCACAATTAATACTGTCACAGCAATTTTCTATACAAGGATTACAGAGTCCTCAGTGTGGCTGCAATTTGACATTCAAGGTTGTGCCTCTCAACAGGAAATATATACAAATTTTACATGTGAATGGAAACCATTGGATAGTAGTCTCCAACTGTATGGCAAGCCACCCACCCGAGAAGGATAGGGTACTAGTTTACGACAGTTTACTGCCCAGTAAAATAAGCTCCAAGACTAAAGAAATGGTCTGTTCGTTTACTCGACCAGTGTCAAAAACTTATAAATTTGACATGATGAATATAGCAAGGCAGCCTAATTCATTTGACTGTGTGGAGTGATTGCTATTGCTAATGCTACTGAGATAGCATTTGGATATAGTCCCTTACAATGCATTTGGGATATTTCACTAATGCGGAGTCACTTGGTGAAATGTTTGGAGGAAGGTAAAATGACAAGATTCCCTATGCTCTGTGAACGTCGGCTAGGATTTGGCAGAGCCATTAAGGCATTTGTAGAAGAAGAAATACATGTATTTGTAGAATGCCAGACAACAAAGAAGAGACTATGATACGATGCAGTATGTGTCACATGTGGTGTCACTCTTCTTGCATGAACATTGAAGATGTTGCGGTGTACAGTGATAAAAAGTGGATTTGGGTCAGATGTGAAGTTAATTAGTTGTAGTTATTATTATTATTAACACCTTATGCCTCTGGCTGTTATTATTTATTCCTGTGGATTGTTGTATTATTTTATGCCTCATGATCACCATAGATTCTTGCACAATAAAAGTTAAAGACATGTTTTTGAAGATGAAATATGGTTAGCCTAATTAAGCATACATCAACAAGGCCCTAAGTAGGATTATTATAAAGCGGGTGAGTAAGTGGCCATACACACAGATTACATTTTACATATATTATTAAACAGCAAGCTAGCATACTCACTTAGTACATACTCTTCTAGCTATCAATTCACATGCAATATGATGAAGGGTTATGTGTTTGTCCAGTCTCAGTAGCTTTTGCTTATGACCTCATTTAGTGAGTTAGGTCATATATTTCACCGACAGTCTCTCTTACTGTTCTTGTACAAATTCTAAAATATTGACGCCTATGATTCATTCTAGCACAGCTGCATTATTGACAGTGCTAACAGGCTAGATTATAACTTGCCCATTAATTTATACTTATAGTCCATTGTGATCAACGAAAAGGTAGTCAAAATATTCAGTAAAAAGAGAGCAAGTGAACATATACCACAAATTTAGTCCCGAGTTGTACAATGGTATATGAATATTATTATTTTTAAAAAGTTACTACAACCCCCTGAACTCCCCTCCCCCTGCATGCACCTTTTATTTAATGATAAAGTGTATATATTATTACATCAGTAAGAGTGTAATATGGCGAAATATTTCATGAGCAGGCTAATTTATTTTCACAAGCCAGAGGTGAGTGAAAATAAAGCCTAAGAGTGAATATCTCGCCATATCATTCTGCAGAGTGTAATAAGGGGTTTATTCCATGCTAGATACCTACACTGAAGTAGTTTGTTGGTATCTCTTGGTATAAAATTGGCATTAAAACTCTCTAGGGGCTCACAACATACACTCCCAGCTGATATTTTAATAGCTGCTCTAACCTGGTTGGGTAGGCTCCACTAGAGTAAAGGTAGCTGTAAAAACCCTGAAAGCTGGTTGCTATAAGTACTAGGGGTAATGAGCTTGGCATACAGCCATGAGATAACACTATGTTATATAAAGTGAGTTAGATACTCATTAGTCACATTCCTAAAGGTAAACATTGTGAAGATATCTAGCGTGGAATAAATATATAATACTTAACTGCTCTGAAACTTAAGCAAATACAACGACACACTTAAGCTCATCTTAGTCACAATGTTTTTTTTTATTGCTATGAGCAAAAGTAGCTATATTGCATTGCTACTCTTTCATTAAAATGATTATTATGTACCTGCCATGATGAAGTTTTAACTTGGGATTAATTTTATTGTAATTGTAACATTTATTCAAGATACTTAACTGAAATAACAAGAACTGACAAAAGCATTTATACAAATGACAAAACAACAGATATGCACTAACTAATGTATCTAAAATATACAGTATTCATGATCTCACTATAAGGTTTAAGATAGCATGATCACTCCTTATAATCATATTACGGGTTATGTCAACTCACTCCCAACCATTGTTTCAATCTCACTCCAAATTAAATTATCAATAACTAGCTGTAAATTTGTAATAATATCCTCATAAAATATTGGACAATGGGTAATATGGACAAAAAAAATAGTAAAAATGCTAAAAAAAATTGTCTGTTAAATCGTCTTCTGAGTCAAATTCAGTAGCATCACTTTCATCTTCACTAACATCAACTATCGCACTTTCTATATCCTCTGAGTGTTGAGCTGACGTCACTGTTGATGGAAGTTCCATGAACTGTGTAAAAGCCGCTGTTGCCCTGTGGTAATGGTTTTCTGAGTTCTGCCTCTTGGACTGCAAAAGACTTTTACACCGCTGGTGTATTGGTCTCCACTTAAACCGGAATTCAGTTCATCAATTTTATTCGTCACAACTGTCACTTGGTTAAACCAATACTGAACAGTAGATTCCATTTCCAATTTTAATAGTGCCTTTTCCTCTTCACAGCGCTTCATAAGAAGAAATGTTTGAATAATTTCTTCTTCTTTAGTTTTCCATGGAATACTAGAAGAAGGCAGGGTTGGTGAATTGGATGTCCAAAACTCGGACTTCAGAGATAACGCATCTTCTAAAGCCACAGGACTGTCAGCAAGTTCGTTAGCAGCCAAATTATATTGTTCTTGTTCCAGCAGTCTCCTCACAACTCTGGTTTCCTTAATGATGCTAGATCCCAATTTTTTAGCTATTTTCTGCCCATCTGTAACCACAACAATTTTATAAACAAAAAAGTACATGAAGCAATAGATACAATACATGAACACAAATAAACAGGGAAAAGGAAATCAGTTTGACAACTTCACTACTATACATGGACACATCAGTCCTCTCTCACAATATTCATTAAACTCTACTTGCATACTTTGCCTTCATTCGTAAGAGATAGTGGCGTCTCACAACGGAACTCCATAAACTAGCTCGAACATTCATTCTCTTTTCTCTCAGCAATTGCAATTTGGTTTCTACATATTGCTCATCAGTTGGTCTCCATCTACTCGACACATCATTTTTCTTTTCAATTTCAGAGAGTTTAATGTCTAAACTGCATCACACAATTATATCACATAATGTCTGCAACTACTGTTTTCTGGTGAGGGAAGGAATGTTATTAGCTAACCTTGACAGTTGTAACCTCTTGGAAGCAATACTTTCATCAGTTCTCTCAATATCTTCCCTATAAATTACAATTAATACAAACAAATGACTGCATTCCTTTGCTAATGAACCTTTAACTATTACTTTGCAATATAGTATACCTGAAGAGTGAGAAAATAAATGTGTTTCCAACTTGTCAGTACTACAACAGAAAAAAATATTATGACGTAATATTGACTGCTAATTTATTGTCACCGTAATAATGTCAATAGGCTTGTGTTCATGTTGTGTTCACTGTGAGTGTTCATGTGTGCATGTGTTCATATGTATGTGTTCATATGTGTGTGTTCATATGTGTGTGTGTTCATGTGTGCATGTGTTCATATGCGTGTGTTCATATGCGTGTGTTCATGTGTTCATGTGTCATGTGTTCATTGGGCAAGCGAAGCGAGACTCTCACTAACGAGTCTTAAATATATATATATATGGCAAAGTTCAAAGAGGTCAATACGTGTCCACCCCCGGAGGCTACTAAAAAAGTAAACATTAGTGTGGGAGTAAGAAATTTAGGAGAAAAAGACTTCGAAAAAATGCTAGGAAAAAAGAATAGAAAAAAAAAGGCAAAGAGATACGGAGACAGAAGAGGACAGATGTTCAGTTAGGTCTTACAAACTTAGCAAAGTTCATTTCTATTCTATTATCCTACTAATGATGTGCTTGAGCACAAATGGCGAGCGAGCCTAAAGCTACACTGTTGTTATAATTTTTTAAGTTCTAACACTCAAGCTACTAAAAATAAAGTCGAGTTTTTTAATTATGTTTATACAGTAAAGGTATTTCAACGCCATAGTAACCACTCGCTGCAACTGTTCATAATAAGCATTATTTAAACGTTTTCTCTGTGATATTCTTTAGCAAAGTAGTAGCTGTAACCCACAATACTTTCACACAACTGAGCATACCTACACAAGACTTACCTTCGTGGTTAGTCTTGAGGACAATGAATTTTCAAGTAAATACTGTTGTGTACGGCTTATAACTATGACAAAGAGCGCATTGACTTACCACCGCCACAATCTCAAATAGAAATGGAACTCTGGTAGGTTTTCAAGTTTTAACTGCACCCACAAAAGAATTCAAAACTATAAACAATTCAAAATCTTGGGCGATAAGGGTAATGATTGATAACCAGAGGATTCTGTTCAGTGAAGTTTGGGACGGGATAGACCACTGAACTAACACAAAAATGCCAGGGTCAAAGTGCAAAAATGACATACGTACATCCAAACATACATGTAAACAAAAATATCCCTGATTTTCAATTTTGTTACCCCTGATAGTGTCTCGCTTGTTTCGCTCGCTCGCCAATTAGTAGCAGTAGTAAGTTACCTTGGTTAATGCACTGTTGTCGTAGCTATAAGCCTTGAGAGTAACAGATTTGTTCTCACTTGAAAATCCATTTTCCAAGAGAATACCATAGGATGCTTAAATAGAGCTCTGGTATAATAAAGCACTTTCAACGGAGTAGGTTTGGCTGTTAGTCTTAATCCTTTGGTTTAGCAATCCTTACCCGTCCAGGAAATTCCATTGCTTACCCTAGAAAATCAATTGCTAAGAGAATACGATGTTAGTCTTGTGCTGGTATGCGTGTACAAGTGTTGTGTGTTGCTAAAGAATAGCACAATAAATTAAACAAACTTACAAAGAAATATTATAACCCGCCAGCATTCAAATTTGAATTTCAGTCAGACCAGCTCGCTCGCCATTTGTGCTGTAGCACATCACTAGTATATGTGTGTTCATGTGTTCATATCTGTGTGTGTATGTGTGTGTTTCATGTGGGTGTGGGTGTTTTAAGTGGGCGTGTGCGTTCATGTGGGATAACCCTTTCACTTTTGTATGGAAATAAAGGTAACAAGCAGCTTGCAGTCAACATTCTGATGGTTGTAATAGTGTAATGTGGAATATACCGATTACCATACACCTGCATAGCTGAATGACACAAACAGTTGGAATATTCTGCACGTAATTAGTTAGTATCATTCACATTCTTTGGACTCACTATGCTGTTGATTCACATCATATGTTAAGGTGCTATTTAATACTTCCGTCCATTCCTTTACAACATCATCTGTTACAGGCACTAGATGAGAAAAAATTCAGTGAAGGCAGAAACAATATTAGGAAGTACCATACCTGGTAAGGAACTACATAACGATTGAAAAGTCTGTTTGGCTATGACAAGCATTTGAATAGCTTTATTCATACGGCTACTCAGTAAGGATGCTATACAAATACATACTCAATAACAATTATATTTCTTAATCAATACGTACGAAGTTTATGCTTTGATCCATAACTGTAAAAGAGTAAGGCATGAGTAAGGATGTCAATTCGGTGTGATGGATGCATCTCCTTAGTCATTCAAGAGAACGGTCTCAAATATGACCACAACCTTTCCATCACTTCACCATCTGATAAACCGATTCCCTTACAATTGCCAGGACCATAAATAGCCTACATTAAGTAAAGTCCTCAGTTACATGTATCTACTCTGACAGCAATTGTATAATATACCTGGCAAGATGCATTATGGCCAAATGCATGAAATGAAGGAAGGGAAAACTTGTAACGTTCTAATTAATGCTTCCCACTTGTAGATCCTTTCAGATGCTGCACTAAGGTGCAAGCAACATCATACATTACATAAGCTTGCACGTCAGAAGGAATACGACTGGCCAGCTCTTCCAGTGTCCAGACAACATAAGACAATCTACGAATAAATAATTAATAAACCAAGAATACACAGTAATACACTCACCGCTCTTCATGTTTTAAATTTATAAAAAACAAGGGAAATTCATGTCTGCAAGCACATCCAAAAATAGCAGTTTCATCCAGTTTAAAGTAACGTCTACTAGATCGTAACGAGTCACCAGCCAAAAAACTGTTGCAAACCTAAATAAAGCAACCATAACCACAACAACAACAGACAGGTTTATTACATTTTGATCCAAATCACTCTGAAAGTTGAAAGAGAAGAGTTGAAATTTGTGATAATTACACTGTGAGATACAAGGCAAACCATTAAACAGTGGAGGAGCGAAATGTGTCCATAATTTCATCAATAAACAACTAATCACACCACAAAATACTGATAAGCTATAGCACTGGCATTTATTGGAAAAATTGGGCAAAATTATTAGAAGTACTGTGGAGCCCTGGTGAGCACTGAACTTGCATGCTACAACACTTTTTGCTAAGAAGTACTGTAACAAACAGTGATACATTAGGAATTGTTATAAATCTTGCAATTTAATAGACGTGACAATAGGCGCAACTAGCCGAAATTGGTAAAGAGCATCAAATTCACAGATAATATTCAGGATTGTGCACTGACAGCAAGTGAACTCAAGTTAGGTAGGTAGCAGAGTTGGGGTCAAATACTCCTAAAATGTTTAATTGCAATTGCAATGCTCTCTCTTCAAATACAATTGCAAATACAAAGACTTGATTTCAGAAGTGTATTTAATTTGGAAATACGACAGTGTTATATTTTGGTAGTACATCACATACAATATCTGGTATCACACACACACACACACACACACACACAAGTAAATGCAAGCACACACACACACACACACAGGCACAGTGGCCTCCCATGAAACCCACACAGTATTGATACTTGATGACAGGTATATTCAATTAAACCCCACTCTAAACACTAACTTTAGGTTCCTTCTGACGGGGCATCTTGTATGATGCAACAAATTCATCTACAGATGACTGGTTTCCAAAATATATGTGTCCATGTAATGCATCTCGGTGACTTTTACCAGCAGCTATCTTTCTAGGCAGTCCAAATACAGCATCCAATGAAAGAAACCAACTACCAGACTCCTAATAACAAATGACATATGGCATATACACCACAAATATAACAACTAATATCAACAACCAGAGTACTGTAAATGTGAACCCGTAGGTATTAGGTCTGAACAACAAATACTTTTAATTGAACTACTATTCCAAGAGTGTAGTTTCAGCTAGTTATGAAGTGTGCAAGTATACAAAAAACTATAAAAAGCGAGTTGGGCACCATTAATAATGTGAGCTCAAATAGGAAGAGGAAAAGAACCCAGAACCTCAGTATATCCAACTCGAGAACCCAAGTACACCCCCCATCACCCTATGCACAGCCCCAACCCCCAATTTAATAGCAATGTCTGTGAAAAGCAGAAAGTTACACGTTGCTGCCTTGTTGTGTATGATTGTATATTAGTGCAACATGGCAAAAGGGAGGGGAGTCCCTGTCCCACCCTTTAACTCTTCTCCCATCCTTATCACTCACTGCTATTAGATTATGAGAATGAAGTCATAAACTAACCTTAGGGCATGCTGAGCATACATTGCCTTCATCTAGCTCTTGGCATACAAAAGTCAGGTGGCATAACTCCACCTTCATCCAACGATATTCCTCAAAAGACTCGATCAAAGAAGAATAAAGGCCTTTCCTCTAATAAATAATATTGTGATCTTAGTATAGCAAGTCATGTGTAACTGTTAAATCTAACCTTAGCTGCTACATGATGACACTCAAAACGTAATGCTTTACAGAAGTCATTCAATCAGACCTGAGCTTCTAATAACAGTGCCTCAATCCAATCGAAAAGCTCGAAAGTGAATGCCATGTTAGGTCGTTGAGGTGCTGATGGCCACAGTCGTGCTTTTACTAAAGTGGAAACCAGAGGCTCACAAGCACAAGTTGCCAGTCGTACGTCATATTCTTCCCCTATATGCACATTTAACCATAATAGTTATAATAAATATAAAAAATATAAAATAGAAGAGCACTAAGAGTGCAAACCCTCAGCGTTAGTTAAAAATGCACTAATTATGAATATAAATTTTAAATTGTCTAGCTAGAGCATTTTAAATTGGCCTGCTTGCATCTCTGGAATCCTTCAGGCGTTTCAAAGGCTTTTTTATGGGCATAAACGTTTAGAACCAACACTTATACACACCTGGGACTGATACATACTCTTTCTAAAGCAATTTAACGAGCTTGATACTCAGCAATAATGGTTATTAAGACTTTCTGACAACTTCACGGATTTCCCTAGCTTTAGTATTAACCTTGTCTTGGTAGAAAAAAAAGTCATAAAACCATTTCGACTTCTGACATGCAAGCTACACAAACATTTAGGTCACATTTTTTGGAGAGCAGGCATACTTACAGTTGATGAAAGAAGCGCACCTCCAGCAGCAGAGACTGCCCAACACCTGACAAAAGAAGCTGAGCACTGGAACTGCAGAACGCAAGCAATAAATCTGAACCCGGTGGGTAAAATTTGTATGTTCACATAAGCGCGCATGATTTTAAATGGCAGTTTAAAAAAAAGTGGAAAATTAAAGAGTCATATCGTCATCAAGTCGGAGTTCCTTCTCTCAAGGCATAAAAGTTCGCCATCTTCGAAATCCGCTGTTGACAGAGTGAAATAAATGACTGACTGAATGAATGACATTGACCCTCACGAGATTTTACCCATGCAGTATATCAATAGCATATTCTACACTTCTGTATTTTACTGCATGGGTTTTACATGTACAAACATGATACATGCTAGATATAGTGCCATTGGGTTTGCAAAGCTGCAACAAATTTAATTGGGGAAAAACTATTTAAAAATTCTGTATGGGTAATGAGAGTCAAATTCAAATATGCACATGCAGTAAAAACATGTAAATGTACTGAGGTTTGCACTGAAGTGTTTCTAGGGAGGAAAGCTATTACACAGTTTGAATGTTACACTAAAATTTCTGGGGGGGGGGAGGCAAAAGGCTTTCTGGGGGGGGGGGGGGGGCAAAGGCTTTCTGAAGGGGGGGGGCTAGTTAGTTAGCCTAGCTTTAAGAGGAGACCTAACCACGTATGAGCTACAGCCCTTGGCATAGTCAATAACTGTTGAAATTGAAATGTGCTAACTTGACTTACACATTCAATGACGACGAAGAAAAATAGTGCTGTTGGGTCTGCTATGCTTTTATAAAGAAAACAAAAAGTTCAGGCGTTTAGGTCTGCTCTAATAATACTGTATTAAGATAATGAGGAGGAGAAATCACATAGTCCAGGGAGGGAGATCAACAACCTCACTCACTGTGAAGGGGGCTGGGCTGGGCAGAGTGAAACCCTGCCTATTACCCCCAAGTGGAGCAATATTAATAGGATGAGGGGGTATAGCTATGGGCGTGGCCCCAGCCTAGGATCCAACCTGCCAAGCTGGGAAAGGTCCTGAAGAACCAGTCATTATTAAATTAATTTCATCCACAATGACTCCACCCCCACACTACCCAAGTGAATGGTATGTGTGTGTTCCAATCTTATAATTTAGACATATACATTTTAATGGGTGGGGACATTGTGATATAATCTACATTTTAGTAATCATATATATAACTACAACCAGATGCAATTAGAACCAACACAGCATAAGTAAAGGGATGTTACAAGGATTTACACAGCTGCAAATAAAAGTGCTATAACTATGTGATTCAACTACATATAGACGGACGAAAACAAAAAGCTGTAAATTACGCAATATACTCAAGCATTTTAAATAGTTTGCAACTCGGCTATCTGGCCCAATGCAAGAGCATGACAAACATATATTCATTCCCATTGAGGAACAATAGTAACACAATGTTTCCAACCTTGTCAGATTGTCTTTTCAAGCTGCAGCTTTGCTCTGAATACATAAAATTCTGAGATAAACTGTATCCAAAGCTCTTCCAGCAGACTGGTAATTTATCACTTCTCTCTTCTCAAATTTGAGCAGCTTCTGTCTGGCATTCAGTGTATGCTGCTTTAACTCATAACTCACATCTGACACTATACAGGACCTAGAAAAAGGTATACATATATAAATACACATAACGCACACACACATTCACCATTCCCTCCGCACTATCACACATATGTTAACATATTTTACCATACCATTGCAGTCATTGCACACACATGTACATGTATTCCAAGAAGCTACTAAGCATGTACCTGGTTGAATGGTAACTGTATGACCCTGTAATCCAGAGCAGATATCTCTGAGGGTGTGGCCCACTTGTCCAGCTCCTCCCCATAGTGGGTGGCGAGATAGCAGTGATGTTTGAGGATTTCTTTGGCCCGAGACAATGTCACGTGAGTCTGTAGGTCTGGATACTTGAGTTGAAGAAGACGTTGCATGTACCCCACAGTCTGCATACCTCCTGGATTAACCCTATTCATACAAACACATACATCCACAGATGATAACAAACCACTAGTCAATCAATCTCCCCACAAATTCATAATGCCCACAAGCTATGCAACACATGTACCATTTACCCACTACTCTACACACATGTACCATTTACCCACTACTCCACATACATGTATCGTCTACCCCCTCCTCCACACATGTATCATCTACCTACTACTCTACATGCATGTATCATCTACCCACTACTCTACACACATATTCATCTACCCACTAATGTACACACATGTACCATCAAGAAATGAGGGTGAAGAAGGAGACAAAAACATCTCATGAGAATTCAGAGGTGCTTAATTGCTATCATTTTCTTCAGTTTTTTTTGTAAGAGTAGACATGTTGAAATTTTCCAGCAACTAGTAATTCCAGGCTGTGGATTGGCCATTTTAACAAAGCCTCGTATTCAGCATTTGGAATATTGTACCCCTCTTTGTATACTAAAGAGCCCAAATTTACACAATATTTGAATCAGCTATGCTGAAGTCTGGAGACTACAGCATTGATAGGAGAGGATTTGGTATTAGTGCTGGCATCCACGCCACAGAGAATGCCTGCAATAATGACAATAATATTTTAGGGTCAGAAATGCCACATCAGAATTATAGCTGCAACTGCAATCTATTTGGCTGCTTCATTACATTACTATAATAAAGTTTACCTTGTTAATGTATTTACAACATTGGAATTTGATGGTTGATTTCTACACATGACAAGAATCTATCCGATGACACTTCAAGGATGCAAAAATTGAACAGTCAAATGGCTCTGCTTCATGAGATGTATGTGGTGGGAAACAAAATTATTACAATTATTGGTCATCCTGGAACTACCTATCGTAGGAAAGGATTTGAGCCAGTTATGTTAGTTTTTGATCAGTCAATCTTTTGCTAGACTTTCCATACTAAGTTTCTGGCACTTCATTACGAGTCCATAGATGATTGAAATATTACCAATAGAAAAATCATGGATTCCCTTTGGCATCGACACAATTAGACAGTGAATTGCTCTTTTCTGCCTGATAACTTGAACCTTTTCTGCTCAGATCATGCGACTATGTTTGGGTGATGAGAATCAAGGGGAATCCCACCTTTGTCTATGTCATATACTTGCATGCTGGGCTTCTTATTATTGCAACAAACTCCTCGTTGAAATGACTATATGGCTAAAACCATGTGCTGTTCCATTGCTTCCTCTTGAGCAGAGATGGATTCAGAACAGCAGTTCTCTTTCTTTTCTAGCCCACAACATGCACCTGGCTATAGAGTATCCAGTGTTTGTAAGTTAGTACAAGACTTGAGTCCATCAGCTAGTGCTACTGTACCCTCTCCAATACTGTTCCCCCTAATATTCAGTGTTTGTAAGTTAGTGCAAGACTTGAGACCATCAGCTAGTTTTACTGCACCCTCTGAACCAATACTGTTCCTACTAAATTCCAGTGAGTAAGTTAGCACAAAATTTGAGACTATCACGTAGTGCTGCTGCACCCTCTGAACCAATACCGTTCATACTAATATCCAGTGTTTGTAAGTTAGTACAAGACTTAAGGCCATCGGCCAGTGCTACTGCACCCTCTGTACCAATATTGTTCCCACTAATATTCAGATTTTGTAAGTTAGTACAAGACTTGAGACCATCAGCTAGTGCTACTGCACCCTCTGAACCAATACTGTTATGACAAATATCCAGTGTTTGTAAGTTAGTCCAAGACTTGAGACCATCAGCTAGTGCTACTGCACCCTCTGAACCAATACTGTTATGACAAATATCCAGTGTTTGTAAGTTAGTACAAGACTTGAGACCATCAGCTAGTGCTACTGCACCCTCTGAACCAATACTGTTATGATAAATATCCAGTGTTTGTAAGTAAGTGCAAGACTTGAGACCATCAGCTAGTGCTACTGCACCCTCTGAACCAATACTGTTATTATAAAGATCCAGTGTTTGTAAGTTAGTCCAAGACTTGAGGCCATCAGCTAGTGCTACTGCACCCTCTGAACCAACACTGTTCCCACGAATATTCAGTGTTTGTAAGTTAGTACAAGACTTGAGACCATCAGCTAGTGCTACTGCACCCTCTGAACCAACACTGTTCAAACTAATATTCAGTGTTTGTAAGTTAGTACAAGACTTGAGACCATCAGCTAGTGCTACTGCACACTTTGAACCAATATTGTTCCTACTAATATTCAGTGTTTGTAAGTTAGTACAAGACTTGAGACCATCAGCTAGACTAGTTCCAAGTACCTGTTCGCTTTCACTAAAATTTGTACATCTACACAATAAAAAACCTGTACTAAAAGTAAGTGCCTGCAAATTAACTAATTTATTCAAGTTTTTGAATGCCTCCAATGTGTTCAAATACAAAATTTTCATTTTCTCTTCATTTACATCTGCACATCTTCCATCTGCACATACTAACTGTAACTCCCTTAAATTTGTAAAACTCCTCAATTTTTCTTCACATTTACTACCTGGTCTACTGTTAATAGAATATTTTATTCGTGTATGAGAAGTACAACATTCAAGTGCTCTACAATAACTCTCTGGATCATCTGTATCTACTCCTCTAAAGTCACACATCTGTGGAGAGTGTACATTAGTAGAACTGACATAGCCTAAAACAGAAGTAGCTCCTTCTTCTGTAATCTTAGCATTCCAAAGGTAAAGACTGATATGTAAATGCCTTACAGCACTGGCTATAGCTGTGGCTCCTTCGTCTCCAAAGCTATTACATTCTAGATCTAAGTGGACTAAGTCAGTATTTCCCTGTAGACCACTGGCTAATGACTTGGCTCCTCTGTCGTCAATAAAGTTACATTTCATAGACAAGTGCTTCAGATTAGAAATGATGGGAACTAATGCTGTGGCTCCTTCACCAGATATTCTATTGAAATCTAAGACAAGTTTCTCTATTGAATTACATTTCTTAAGAGCTTCAGTGAGTGATGTAATCATGTCATCTTCAATTCCACAGTTCACTAAATTGAAGGAAATGCAATGGGGCAAAAAAAAGAAAGTTTTTTCTATTTCTAAGTTTGACCAATCTACTAATTCAGTTTCATCTGAATTTATGCATACAATATCACTAGAATTAAACTTCTGTTTCAAAACACTTCTAACATAGTCTCCATTTAACTTCTTGTTTTTCATATAAAAATGAACAGTTTCTGGCTTAATACTTGAACTTAAAACATCCAAACTCTTGCAAAAATTTTTAGTATGTTGTAATGGTAGTTGTATTAATAAGCACTTTAATTTAAATAGTTTAAGATTTTCAGTAAGTTTGTTAATGGCATTTGGAGATAATGCAGTTCTGGACAAATCTAGTACTTGTAATAATGGCATTCTTCTCAAAAGATAGTTAAGAATAGAAAACTGATCTATCACTAAGGTTGAGGAATGATATAACAAAGTTGTTACTTCCTGTAATCTGTGATTACTTGTTGTAATTAAATGTTCTACTCCACTTTCCTGCAGTCTACAAGAATAAAATTCTAGTGCTAGTGTTGGATGAGTTGCTTCTGAGATAACATAGCTAATGGCATTGTAGTCACTTGGCGTAAAAATTTTCTTTTTAAAAGAAAGACAGCTTTGCTGCCCTCGACAATCTATTACAGCACCACAAACTACAGGTTGCTGAGATTCAAATGCACAGTGGACTTTATATAGAGCATCTGCATGCTCCGAGCTGAAAATAATCTGTACTTGTTTGTGAAATGTTTGAGTTTGTTGCCCCATCAGACCGCAATAAAATTTAAACACTACTAGCATTGCTGCATTGTCTTTATGCTGGTCTATGATATTGAGTTGCTGGTCTTCAGGCTGACTAAATAAGTGATATGCTGCAAGATACTCTTGGAATGTCAGATGTAGAAAAGTATAAAAATCTTGAATTTTGTAAAGATTAGCTGCTGAATCTACTGTTACCAGACCAAGAGAAGGACCATCTGAGCCATATTGATCTGACAGTTTAGGGTCTGTGTCTTTCCTTTCAAAAACTTGTTCAGAATTTACAGTCATCCTAAATGCTAGTTCACATATCTTCCCAAAGTAATCTTTACATTCTGAGTTTAAATGTTGTAGAGAAGTAGGAGTATCTGAATTCTCGTCTCGCATGATTTTGCGTATAATTGTCAGTAATGTGAAACGTTCATAAATCTCAGTTTCTGTGTTTGGTATATTATTATCCTTACATTGAGTGTATATATAACATATCATAGCTGCATGAACAGGAAGATAACACATGTGTAGCACATTAACATGGAGGTTTAGATATTTCTTAAGATGATCTGCTTTGTTTGGTTCCCTGTTAAAGTATGTGCTAATGTAATGATCTATCTGATCGCTTTTAAAACCAAGAATTTCAATTCGCTTGTCCCCACATTTTTTTAATTTCTTATTGCCAACTGGACGGGAAAATACAATGACCATTGCTTTTGAAATCTTTTTGTTGATCAAGTCGTAAATGATATTATCTCTATTGTTATAGTTCTGATATTCATCTAGTCCATCTAGTATAAAGACACTTTTGTTACCATGCTGGGATTCTAAACATTTTATCAAATCTCTATCAATTGTATCGTAAAAATATTTCAAAAGCTCTGATAAATTACTATCTCTCTTTCTCACATTTAATATTCTGAGAGAGACAAGAAACACAAGGTCTGCTCCTACTAAAACATTTTCCCCTGTACTCCAGTCTCTAGTGACTTTGTGAGCTAGAGTAGTCTTCCCGACACCTGGACGACCTTCAACTACTAGTAAAAATCCGCTTTCATACTTGCCAAAACATTCTTCATAACTAATTTTTTCTTTCTTACTTAAAATATCGTCCATGTCTCCTCGCACTGAATAATCGTACTCCTTCAATTTATCTGATTCTCTTTTTATAAGTGCAAGGTCTACAAATGATTCTGTTCCTACTGGAGGCCATGTATCTTCTGGAACTTCCCTGAGAGAAATGTATTTGTCTAAGAGACACTGAATTCTATCAGGATACTCTATTGATACTGATATCTCCCTTGACCTCCCAATACCCTCTACTTCACACACATATCTTCCTTCTATATGCTGACTGGCCATATTCCTGTGGCTTACTAGAAGTATACTGGAAGATGTACCTTGATAAGATGTGCCCTCAGATAATGGCTGGCCATCTTTAGTCCACTGATAAGTTACTGGTTCATTGGAATGAACCTGAACTTCAAGGAGAGTGGACTTGCCATAGCCTACAACAGTGTCTAAGGACTGACGTAAAATTCTTGCATGAATATTAAGAGATGTGTCTAAACAAGGTCTCTTGGGACTGGGTAAAAGGTCTAGGTTATCAGCTATAAGGTTATCAGCAATAGCTGGCATCTGTACTATTTGGCCTTTTAATATCTCCTTAAATTTAGTAAGTGTAGCTGGTTTCAAAGTAGTACCTTCTACAATCCATACATTAAGAATCTCATAGAGTTTTGCTCTGGAGGATTCTTCCCTAGAAATATCTTTCAGTTTATCAATGGGAACATTCAGAGCAATACCTATATCTTTCCATCTGTAAGCTACACTAGCCAGCTCATTCATAAGAACAGGAGAAATATCTTGTTTTGTAAGTATCCTGTCAGATACATCAGCTTGTGCTGGCTCTTTGTCTGAACCTGTCTCAATATTATTGCACTTTTCACTAAGGCACCGTAACAAGTATTCCATTTCTTTGTCAAGACTACTTAGCATGGCCAAGAAGACATGGAAAATGACCTTATCATTACCTACCTTGTCACAGATTAGTTGGAACAGAAACTTCACTCTGAGCTTCAAGTGTACTCTCCGGTCTATGGTGGCAAAGACCCTTCTCATACCCTCCGTGATGATGTTACACTGGCACAGTTCATCCAAAACGCTCGAAAAGTCCACTTTTTCTAGTGCGGAGGTCAATTCATCTTTGTAAGACATTAGCAAACTAAGCTCGCAACTCATCGTTTAGGAATAGTCCACTAAAACCACAACGAAGAAAGCGTGTGGACGACACTAATAGTCCGGCCTCATCGAGAATTCGCGCAATTAGGTAAAGGTCGCGCAAGGAATTTGTAACCAAAATGAAACTCACATAATTGAATATTAAGTAATGTTGATATAAATTGATATTAGGTACAGCATGTCATGTATGCAGCAAGATGTTTGAAGTGTGATGTTCCTTGAGGTATTGAGGTCCTTTCTCTGAGAGCTCTTCCTTTGTAATGAAACTTGACAGATTGCTATCTTCACTGGCCCACAAAACTCCGCCCCTCCAACCATCCAGGACTGGGTCTGTTGCTTGCCACACCTTGAAAGTAGACTTGAATGGACGTAGACAGCACAAGTCAGTCTCTACTCTCTCCACAAAGCTTGGGTATAGACTGTTACCTCCAGTTACAAACACATTCTATAAATAGCACAACAATGACATCATTAAAAATATAGCAACAGTTCAGAACACCAGTGGTTCAAACTCTCAACAGTAGGTTAGTCATATGTCCTAGTGCATGCACTCTGAGGATGAACAGCCACACCCTCTATCGCTCAGCTCACCTGGACTAATCGTTGCTGTACGTCTGGTGAGTAGTACTGAAGAACATAGTCTATAATCTGAGACACACCTCCCTGGTCCACACCCACCATGGGGGGCTAAAATATCACCTCTGGAACCCTGCATTTATAAACAACAAGCAATCCAGTTTTTACAGAACTACATATGTACCCCAACAATAACACACACACACACACACACACACACACACACACACACACACAAGCACACACACACACACATACACACACCTAAACCTTTCCACTCCAAGGACTAGTTGATGAGCAGCTGCTAAGTCAGGAGGAGACAAGTGAGTCTGAACAGAAGATCTAGACACATATCACATGACACGAGATCATAGTAACAGACAGTCAGACAATAATCAGTGGACATTGAAGATCTGGACACACAGTCACTACATGGAACACTACTAGAACACAACGAGGCAACCTATTAGGCAACTGGAAAAGGGTCACACTCAATTTGAAAACGTTTTTTTGTGCTGTGAAAATTCCATATCAATCAGTGTCCAATTCGAAGTAGTCCACCAATATTCCCAATTAACGCTGTTATGACCACAAGTTTGAGTTACCTCATGTAAGAAGGATCATGTTTTTCCAGGATCTTTAAAATGTCCGCCAATTCAGCTTCTTCCTTCTCACTGTCACTGTCGTCCGCATGTCTGTCCTACACAGTATGTCATTTAACTATGGTTCAATTCAGTCTAGCAAGATTTTGTGTAAACAGCCAATATAATATTAGTTTAACACATAACCCTTAGTCTTGACTCTATGCATAACAATACCATCACCAATTTCCGCCCTAATTGTAATGAGTTCTCGCTGACTTCACTATTAACACATGTGTTCAATTACTATAATACTATACTAATCTCCCTCCCCTTACCCCATGCTCATGATCATCCTGTGGTCTTACTTTAAGTTAGCCCCACCTATCTGATCCTTCTTCAGCACAACCCCTCCCCCAAATACTCAAGATGGGTAAATGGTGGCTAATTTTACATAAACGGTATATTATTTCTCCCTCACAACAATAGCTACCACACACACACATACACACACACACACAATTTAAATCACCCACACAATTTAAATCCTCCACTTAAGCTACATATGCATAAGCTATTATACTCACTATAGCACGGTACACATTCCAATCTTCGTCATCCATTCCAAACGTGTCTTCCTTGTTACGTTTGCCTTTCTTCACTGTTGCCTCCGCCCCCAAACTACTGATAATACGCATCCTATTCTGAGAGGCAGCACTGCGACGCTTTCCTAACTCCGCCTTCTTCACATGACGTTGACGCTTTGCTTCTAATATTTCCTGGTAAAGTAACAAATTTAATAAAAGGTGTGCATACATACATACTGTAAGCCTGGGTTTCCCTCTCCCACCCAAGGGAAGGTCCCCATTAATTGTCATGCTTGAGTTCAAAAGTTTATCATCACTTAGTGACCGACAAATGAAAGCAGTGAAAGGATCGCACGCGCACACACACACACACACACACACACACACACACACACACACACACACACACACACACACACACACACACACATCCACACACACACACAAAGGAAAAAGTAATAGAGCCAAGATGAGGGTTGAAATGTAATTCTTTCTGTTTTCCTTCCCTCCCTCATGTGATGATTGGTATCTGGGAGTTCCAGAAAACCACTTCGAGTTTAATTATAATTTGCATGAGAAAAAATGGATCAGAGAATTTTTACAATGTTCCCTGAATAATTTTTTTTTTTTAATATTCCTTTAGTAAAAAAATAAACACATCTCATAGCATCATTTGCATTAGCCATTCCCACTAAAATAATTCCTGTATGAAACCTTACGGGTATGCATTGATATCCTATATACTCACAGTCACATACATATAAATTGCCAATGCATATTGTTTGAATTGGTGCCCCTTGATAGTATCTCACGACATTCCATAACCAATCAAGTTCTAATAATTTAAAGTTTACTCACCTTTCGTCTCTCCTTGAGACTGTGTAGCCATTCTTCTGACACATGCTCCTCTTCTTGCTCCTGCTGCTGTCCTGGAGTCACTGGCTGTATGTCACCCGACAAACTCCTCTCTAAGGAGGCCAACTTCTCCTGCTCTGCCTCCAACTTGCTCTCTAGCTCTGTGATCACCTCAAACAATGCCTACAATGACACAAAGTGAGATTTCAATAGCCAGTTTAAGGGTGGCTGCAGACCGCCTACGCAATTTTTTTTTGTTGATGGTTGCTATGCATGATTACTACTATTGTATACTAATAGGGGCTTCTCCACTACAACACAAGGACAAAGTACCTGCCGAAGGCGCCACTCACTAATTTTAGAGCGAATCTGGAAAAAATATCGGGCCCAAAACTTTGTAGCATTTCAGGAGCAGTGCAGCAAGTTAAAAGCTCAGCAATTTGGTGCACTCCTAGCCAAGCCAATACTTTACTGCAAGACCACAAGTTCTTTTCCATTTCATATTACTTCATGATTTATTCGATTTTTTTCCTATCTATAAGATATTGAAAATTTCAAGTTGTGATGCAGTTCACTTTTTAGGTTGACCAGTGTCAAAAAAAATAGTCATTCTCATTATCAGATTCCAAGAAAAACTGGTACAAAATTTGGAACTTTTATTCCACTCGCAATTTTTATGGAATAGCCCTGCCCTCCCTGTCTCGTACTGCTATAGTATGTCAAGTTGAGTTGGCCAGAAAAAAATTTGAATAACTTTTGAACGGAAGCTGCTACGCATCCGGGATTTGCACCATTAGAAAGCTTGCGCCAAAGCGGTTAAAAATATTTCCTCAGTATACTCCAAAATCGGAGAGAAAGTGCTATTCCAAAACTCAATACAAAAGTCTATGGGAATAGAAAAAAACCACAGGTTTCCCACTCAAAACGTGCCCGCTTTTAGTCGCGCGGTACGGCTCAATTGATCACGTGGACTGTCTTCATTAAGAATTTTGTAAACAATGAGCGGCTTCTTCTCAGATAGCTGCGTTTCTAGCTTTGTACAGCGATTAGCTTAGGTTGTGAGTGTGGAAACAGGATAGACGGAGTGCCCTGTTGTCGCAGAGGGTACAGGACCACCTGATAGGATGTTGGTAAGATTATTTTGTCTACCTGCTCAATAACAAATGCCGTATAGCCAATATATTTCAGAGTGATATAGTTATCATTTAGCTAGCAACTTGTGATACAGCCACACTTAAGCTTTTTGCCGTTAAATTTAAATTGTGTGCTCGTCAAAAAGCTGTGTTTATGCCAATTCCTTTTTCTTCACTACTAGATGCCGTGTATTGTAAGGTTAGGACTAACTAAGGCTGCACTCCACCTTCAACTCGAATCACAACTATATTTTGTAATATTTTTTTTCTCAGTTTGCTTTGGTTCTAAAAAGAGCCCACTTATATCAAGAGTAAACAAACATCAATACAACAATAACAAGAGAGTCAGAAGAGAGAAGTTTCTTGGCGATAGCCTGAGGAGAAGGTCTTAAATCTGTGCAGCTTGGGAAGTCTTCGCTCCTCGGAAATCAAGTTTACTTGATCCATCGGCTTGAGCTCATATGCGCAGAGCCTGGAGAATGGCTACAGGCAGAGAGGCAGCCTGGTGCACCTTGCCGCATCAGCTCAGACAACACATGGAGTTTCAAGACTAATTTAATGGACTACTCAAGTCTGTTTTTATTTAATCATGTTTCGATCGAGATCGCTCAAGAATGATTCTTCGTAATCATACATTGAATCTCTACGGACAGAGTACTCACACCAGACATATGGAGTGTTGCTGTCAACCTGAAGCTAAACTAAAGACACCACAACTCAGCGAAGTATAATTTTGCTGCTACTGTGCAATTGTTTCTGCTTGTGTATTATCGAATGGTGGGGTATTGGCGGGGAATAAATTAATGTCCAGATCTACGGGTGGTGCGTGTTGCTATGTGCGGCCACCCTTAACAATTACCAGAGTCCCTTAGTTGTAGTCAGGAAACAAAACAAACAAACAAACTTGACTTCAAACTATTAGTCCTTTTATGTTTCCTACCTCGTCTGACTGATGCCCCGCCTCTTCCAGAAGTAGCTGATATTCCTCTGAATCCATAGAATTCTGTTGAGTTCGAAGTTCAAACAGTCTCCCTAACTCTCCCAGCAGGCTGGCTATCTTCTCTTCCCTCTTCTTCTTGTTGAGTTTGAGCAGCTGCTGTCTGGCCTTCTGTCTACGCTGCTTGTCTTTTAACTCTCTACTCACATCTGACACTACAGGACCTAGGGATGCCTTTACACATGTATAAACACACATATACCACACACACACTTACACACATCTGACACTACAGGACCTAGGGATGCCTTTACACATGTATAAACACACATATACCACACACACTTACACACATCTGACACTACAGGACCTAGGGATGCCTTCACACATGTATAAACACACATATACCACACACACTTACACACATCTGACACTACTGGACCTAGGGATGCCTTCACACATGTATAAACACACATATACCACACACACTTACACACATCTGACACTACAGGACCTAGGGATGCCTTCACACATGTATAAACACACATATACCACACACACTTTCACACATCTGACACTACTGGACCTAGGGATGCCTTTACACATGTATAAACACACATATACCACACACACTTACACACATCTGACACTACAGGACCTAGGGATGCCTTTACACATGTATAAACACACATATACCACACACACTTACACACATCTGACACTACAGGACCTAGGGATGCCTTTACACATGTATAAACACACATATACCACACACACTTACACACATCTGACACTACTGGACCTAGGGATGTCTTTACACATGCATAAACACACATATACCACACACACTTACACACATCTGACACTACTGGACCTAGGGATGCCTTCACACATGTATAAACACACATATACCACACACACTTTCACACATCTGACACTACAGGACCTAGGGATGCCTTTACACATGTATAAACACACATATACCACACACACTTTCACACATCTGACACTACAGGACCTAGGGATGCCTTTACACATGTATAAACTCACATATACCACACACACTT
>WLWD01000461.1_pt1 | contig 30421 bp, 26 predicted proteins | sample 6712731 | NCBI WGS metagenome assembly WLWD01 (sample SAMN12718690, study PRJNA576275) | sponge metagenome | isolation source: marine sponge | host: Mycale hentscheli | place: New Zealand: South Island, Marlborough, Capsize Point | collected 2014-11-01
AGAGGAGAGCATTTTTACTGAAATTACAGGCCAAGTATGCACGTACATTGTAGATAGCATTTTGGCTTCTCATTTGTTTATTATTTCCACTGAGTAAGTAGAACATGCATTGAGTTTGTTGTGGTCGAGTGTAGCAGGATTTATTGGCTAAAGTTGTTTGATCAGTGGGTAATTCATGCTGTAACATCAAAATTAACACACACAAACACACACACACACACACACCTTGAACCTTGAAGTCGCCCACAGAAGCTTTTCTGTGATAGCGGAACCCTAGGGAACCCTGGGCAGCTACCTAATCTCTTGTGTTCAGAATTTCTTATGTCTGGTGAGGTCACCAGGTCTTCTACATGATCTTCCACAGTGACAAAGAACATGCGTGTCCTGGGTCTGTTGATTGGCAGCACAGGTGTTGGTGGCTCTACGTGTGGCTATGGTTTCAACTCCTTCCCTGCTTGTCCTACGCCATCACTGTCTGTCCTGACACTCCTGATACCATCTCCCTGCCACGCCAATGGCCAGCAGGTCACGTGACACCAGATCTCTCCACCTCTTTTTCGTCCCATGGCATGGCCTCTTCTTCCTCAACTCTCCAAAAAACAACATCTTTTGGCAGCCTCTCTGCACTCATCTTCACACACACACACACACACTACACACATACACACACATATACACACACTACACACATACACTACATACACATACACACATATACACTACACACACATTACACATACACACAGATAGCTGCCAATCGTTGGATATGCCAGGACATCCTGGATTTTGCACCAATGACCCTTGTTCTGCCTATTTGATTGATTTCACCTAACTGTCGGGTGTTTCTGCCTCAGAGCTGTAAATTGTTTCAATGACTACCCGAGGTGTACTACACTCTGACATGTATCTTGTCCCAAACAACTTTTTCTACAGCTTCGCAACTACCTATGCATCCACATGCACGTGCACACATACACACACACGCACACAAACACACACGCACACACACACACACACACACATTTCTGAATCAGAATGTGTCAAAGAATTTAAAAGCTGTTTAGATTACGGGGATGTTTAACCCTCTCGTTCCCGAATTGTTTGGACGCGCGCGGAAAAATCTAATCTTCTACCGCGGAATAGTGCATTACCGTTTTATTTTTTTAACTCGATGCTGGCTGGGAAAACCCCATAGCAACCATATATAACTAAATAGACCAAGAGTTTGGGATTCCCCTCATTTTTTGATTGAGAAAATTGAATAATATTTAGGCCCTCTACTATTACTTTAAAAAAAAAAAAAAATTTTCCCCCAAAAATTCCACTTTTCCCATCAATAATAATAATAAAAAAATAGAAATAATATTGTTTGATGTACTTTATACCAATATTATATTAGTTCAACAATAAAATATGTTGTTTGTTGTGTGTGGTGCTGATTGTGATCATGTAGGAGACATCTATGAGTGTTCACAAGGAACATACGCCATTGGACGTCGAGCTCCACTACAAAACAATTTCATATACACAAAAACACCAACAACAAAGATATTTGTAATACAAACAACAAATTATTCATGATCCTATATAATTGCAACTTTATGATGTATTGTATGCGGTTTCATACAGGATTTTTGTTTGGGAGGGAGGGGGGTGGGGCTCCGAGTGTACTTCGCCAGGTCCAGCATCTTCTCCTTCGTCAATGGAAGACTCTGCTCCTGTTGCCTCATCTGTCCTCTTCACAATCTGGTCGGTGACTGCATACACATCTGGTCCTAGTAGTAAGTTCTGGTAAAAAAAATTAAATTTTTTTGAAAATTTGAAATTGATCAACAAACCACAACCCACTTTCAAATCTCAAAACTCAATGAAATATATATATATATTATAGCTAAACAGCTTTCTCTATCTCAATATAGCTATAAATAAGTCCTTTCCACAACAGAAGCTTGCTAGTTTTCAAGAGAAAGACAAGCTTACATCGATCATCTTCTTGACTTCCATTGTCAGTGTCAGAGTTGACGGGGTCTGGTCCCCAACCCTGATACAGGGCCTCCTATAGCGCTAGATGTCGTCTCCCTCTTCTCCGCTTGATCCTGAGTCGCTAGAGTTAGTATCAAGCAAGTCTAAAACTTCCACAGCACTGTAACTGGTAGACACCATCTTTCCAAATTGAGTTTGAAAAAATTTTTTTTTGCATAGTTACCTGGATCACACGACACGCTCACTTTTTTCCTATGATGTATTAAGCATTACCTAAGACTGTACGAAATGGGGAGGCCCCCAGTTGAACTGGCGATTTTATAAAAAAAAAAGAAGACAGTAAGTCAAACCGCAAAGTCTTGGTCGGCAAAGAAGCGGTTGTTTCAATGTGATACGGAAGGCTACTGGGCTCAAGCAATTTTTCGCTGCTTCTACAAAGCTCTGGAGATGACTGGATCCATAAATGAAGCTGCTGTGAAGAAGGTAACTTTTTTTAAAATTCGACGGAGAACCGATGTTTTTTTTTTTTGCCGAGGAAGAAATAAACGCAACTGCTGTGAGGTACTGTCGAAGCAGCCCTGGCTGAAAGCTATTTTAGATGCTTCTCCAATGCATTGGGCACCTGTGTATGCAATCTGAAGGTTCTAGCTATAATGTAACTATTTTTAAAAATTCGGAGAAGCCAACCGGTCTTCACCCGCTTCAAAGCGGGATTGGGAACGAAAGGGTTAACCCTTTCGTTCCGGATCCCACTTTAAAGCGGGTGAAGACCTGTTGGCTTCTTCGAATTTTTTTAAATAGTTACTTTATAGCTAGAACCTTCAGATTGCATACACAGGTGCCCAATGCATTGGAGAAGCATCTAAAATAGCTTTCAGCCAGGACTGCTTCGACAGTACCTCACAGCAGTTGCGTTTATTTCTTCCTCGGCAAAAAAAACAACATCAGTTCTCCGTCGAATTAAAAAAAAAAGTTACCTTTTTCACAGCAGCTTCATTTATGGATCCAGTCATCTACAGTGCTTTGTAGAAGCAGCGAAAAATTGCTTGAACTCAGTAGCCTTCCATAACACATTGAAACAACCGCTTCTTTGCCGACCAAGACTTTGCGGTTTGACTCACTGTCTTCTCCATTTTTTATAAAATCGCCAGTTCAACTGGGGACCTCCCTATTACGTACAGTCTTAGGTAATGCTTATTACATCATAGGAAAAAAAGTGAGCATGTCATGTGATCCTGGTAACTATGCAAAAAAAATTTTTTTTTCAAAGTCATTTTTTGGAAGATGGCGTCTACAAGTTACAATGCGGTGCAAGTTTTAGACTTGCTTGATGCTGACTTTAGCAACTCAGGATCAAGCGGAGAGTAGGGAGACGACATCTAGGGCTATAGGAGGCCCTGTATCAGGGTTGGTGGACCAGACCCCGTCAACTCTGATACTGACAATGGGAGTCAAGAAGATGATCGAGGTAAGCTTGTCTTTCTCTTGTCTTTCTCTTGAAAACTAGCAAGCTTTTGTTGTGGAAAGGACTTATTTATAGCTATATTGAGATAGAGAAAGCTGTTTAGCTATAATATATGTATATTTCATTGAGTTTTGAGATTTGAAAGTGGGTTGTGGTTTTTTTGAACAATTTCAAATTTTCAAAAAAATTTTTATTTTTTTTTACCACATGTACTACTAACACCAGATGTGTATGAAGTCACCGACACCGATTGTGAAGAGGACGCAGATGAGGCAACAGGAGCATAGTCTTCCAGTGATGAAGGAGAAGATGCCGGACCTGGCGAAGTACACTCGGAGCCCCACCCCCACCCCCCAAACAAAAATCCTGTATGAAACCGCATACAATACATCATAAAGTTGCAAATATATAGGATCATGAATAATTTGTTGTTTGTATTACAAATATCTTTGTTGTTTGTGTTTTTGTGTATATGAAATTGTTTTGTACTGGAGCTCGACGTCTGATGGCATATGTTCCTTGTAGACACTCATAGATGTCTCCTACATGATCACAATCAGCACCAAACACAACAAACAACATATTTTATTGTTGAACTAATGTAATATTGGTATAAAATACATCAAACTATATTATTTTTATTTTTTTATTTTTTTTATTGATGGGAAAAGTAAAAATTTTTGGGAAAATTTTTTTTTTTTTAAAGCATTAGTAGATGGCCTAAATATTATTCAATTTTCTCAATCAAAAAATGAGGGGAATCCCAAACTCTTGGTCTATTTAGTGATATATGGTTGCTATGGGGTTTTCCCAGCCAGCATCGAGTTAAAAAAATAAAACGGTAATGCAATATTCCGCGGTAGAAGATTAGATTTTTCCGCGCGCGTCCAAACAATTTGGGAACGAGAGGGTTAAACTATTTCAGGAGGATTTTTCTCCCACCCCGGAAAATGTTTCTATTCTCCTCAAAATGTCTACGCCCTTCCTAAAACGTTATTCTATAATTTGTTAACTACCTTATTCAAAGAAATCATCTTCAATTTACCAAAATTGCCAATTTGCCCCCTGCAACATTTTGTTATAAAAACTAATACATAATGGAGTATTTGACCACTTACTTGATGAAGAAATAATTTTGTTCATAACAGTTTACTACATGGTTTTTTAATGTGTTGTGTTGTGTGTGTGTGTGTGTGTGTGTGTGTGTGTGTAGCTGGACAGAAGATTGCAAAACGTCTGTCTCGTCAAATCGCAAGAGAAACTAAAAACATTAACCCTTTAACTGGTGAAGCCGAGAATTCTCGGCGCGGTGAAGTACTCCTACAAACAAAATCATAAAAAATCGATCGTTCACTTCTTACCGGAAGTAAACATACGAAAACGCGCCCCAAAGATTGCTCTTTCAAATGAGCTACAGTGACATAATTAGGTGCGCGTTACTACGATTTTTTTAAAGAAAAACTTGAACTGGGCCATGGCTGAGCGGTTTACCGCGGATCAAGTACTAGGCTTTTTGAACGAAGATTTTGACATTTCTGGAGGTGAAGACAGTGATTTTGAGGGGAATGGAGTATATTCTTACCTTTCAGATGCCGCTGCTGCAATTTCTATAGAAGATCTGAATTCTAGCGTTGGCCCAGACGGTATAGCTTCAGGTGATGAATAGCCATTTAGCTCTGATAGTGAATGGCTACCTAGTTTGCAACATCAAGACACCACTACAGGTAAGAGTATATATAACTTTGAGTACAAAAAGGATAAATGTTTGTAGTTTGATAAAATATATTTCACTCAACTTCATGATGGAAAACATTTTTGTAAGGAATTTTTAAAAGTTTTTAGTCAATTCTTTAAAAAAAAGTCACCAGTGAAAGGGTTAAAGACTTGCTGTTGTAACATAACTTGTGCTCCCAATACTGACTGTCTGCCTTATTCATCGGCACTGGATCTGGAAGTATTGTCCAACTTGTTAGCAGTTGCCCACTCTTCACCAGAAATAAAAAAAAAAGAGTGAAGTAATAAAAGAATATTTTTTGTACTTAAGAAGTCCAGAAGAAATCAAACTTATTGAAGCTGAAGTTGAAACCGTGCTAATTTTTTATTCTTAAAAAAAAGCCATTATTGAAGCAGAGATGCAACAATATTCAGATTCATCAGCATATTCAATTGGGACTAAATGTTTGCTGACGCAGCTTTTCAAAGATGTAACCCAGCTGCATCAAAGCATGGAAAAAACTAAAATGGTTATGAAGAAACCTCATATGAATGAAGAATACATCATCTGCAGTAGCTCAGAATCTGATAGTGATTTTTGATTGTATTATTATTATTATTATTATTATTATTGTTAAATATTTTTTTACCATTATATAGATACTATTATATAATATATAGATACAATTATATATATTGTTTTGAACAACTGAATTCAACCTTTCACCAATATAAAGTTTTTAACTGCGCCCTTCGAAAGCTGCGCGTCAAGGCATGGATTTAGTAAACGCCCACTTACCTGAACAACCATATTGGGCCAATTAGCCCCGCCCCTTATCAACGTTGACCAGCTCTAAACATTCGGGACGACTTGAGAAACTAAGTAGGCCTGGTTTAATGATCTCTGTGATGCCTGAAACTTGTTAGCTAGCCTGAAAACTAGCTATTATAGCTTTTTACTTCAGCTCTCCTACCCTGAACTTTAATTTTACTTCTGCGCATAGCAACCATATATCACTAAATAGACCAAGAGTTTGGGATTCCCCTCATTTTTTGATTGAAAAAATTGAATAATATTTAAGCCATCTACTAATACTTCAAAAAAAATTTTTTTCCCCCAAAAAAATCCACTTTTCCCATCAATAAAAAAATAAAATAAAATAGAAATAATATTGTTTGATGCATTATATACCAATATTATATTAGTTCAACAATAAAATATGTTGTTTGTTGTGTATGGTGCTGATTGTGATCATGTAGGAGACATCTATGAGTGTCCACAAAGAACGTATGCCATCGGACGTCGAGCTCCACTACAAAACAATTTCATATACACAAAAACACAAACAACAAAGATATTTGTAATACAAACAACAAATTATTCATGATCCTATATAATTGCAACTTTATGATGTATTGTATGCGGTTTCATACAGGATTTTTGTTTGGGGTGGGGCTCCGAGTGTACTTCGCCACACCCATTTTTTGGAACCTACACTACTTTGATGCACATCTTTGCATACGAGTCTATACTTCACACTGATGATCAGTGTTCGGTCCTATGCACTAAAGGCTCAGTTATGATAGGAACATAATGGGATACAATATCAGACTAAAAATAAATGCTTCCTAAATGTTCATTTCTATTCAACTCCCAAAATTCTAGGGGGGAACCCAGCGCTAGCCTCCCACTGTATGAACCCTGGTATGTATACTCCACACTGTACATGAGAGAAACATGTATTGAGAAAGTGTACTTTGAAAATGAAAAGCAGTACAAGCACACACGTGGAATTCAAATTACCCGGCATGGATGGTGTCACAGACTGAACGATCCCTCCCATAGGATCCGGAACCTCCATACAATACCAAAAAAACACAAGACAACAATGACATTTGTAACATAACAGCTGGCCTCGCTGAATTGAGCCCCCCCTTCCCCCGTCATTACTTTTCACTGACATTCTTGTACCATAACCCCCCCTCCCCCGTCATTACTTTTCACTGACATTCTTGTACCATAACCCCCCCCCTCCCCCGTCATTACTTTTCACTGACATTCTTGTACCATAACCCCCCCCCTCCCCCAGCCCTAGCTGGACACCCAAATATCAGTAAGTTGAAAAAATGAAATTCAACTTACCAGGCATGGATGATGTCACAGACCGAAAAAGACCACCGAGTTCGTTCTCTCTCAGGTTGGATCCGGAAACGCCACATACTGTTTGTTCATGGTTGCTCTCTCTCTCTTTCCACAAATGCACGCACACACATACACACACACACACACACAGAAAAAAGAAGCTACAGGTGAATACAGATCATAAAAATAAATGTATATTTTATTATACATAAATTGACTGGTGTACACACACACACACACACATGAAATTCAACTTACATGGGCGTAGTCACGATCCAAAAAGATCCAGAGTTCCCTCCCAGGTTGTATACGGAAGCGCCACATACTGTTTGTCCACGGATGCTCTCTCTCATTCCACAAATGCACACACACACATACACACACACACACACTAGAAAAAAGAAGATACAGGTGAATACAGATCATAAAAATAAATGTATAATATAAATTGACTGGTGTACACACACACACATACATGAAATTCAACTTACATGGGCATAGTAGCCCCGATTGGAAAAGACCCCACCCCCCCCCCCGAGTTCGTTCCCTCCCCGGTTAGATCTGGAAGCGCCAGAATAACATTTCAACTCCACGCACACACATATACATCGAGTGTGAAGCTCCACTACAACACCACAAAAACACAGACAACGACAACGACAATAACAATACATATTACAACTTTTGGGATGTTCAGGGAGGGGGAGGGGGGGGGGGGAGCAGCCACAAATATCAAAGTCTGTGGTCCTTTACACAAAAGATTATGGAATATCAATGGGTGTGTTGTCATCTTTCTTCCACTCTCCCCCTACCTCATCCACCCGACTCTTGTTCTTCAATTCCCGCCTTCTCCGACTGCGAGGACGTCCAGAACTCGGAGCAGGAGGAGCCACTTCCTCTTCTTCATCACTGGAACCTGCTGCCTATTCGTGTTTCATCATTGGAAGACTCAGGTCCGGTATCCTCTCCTTCATCACTGGAAGACTCTGCTCCTGTCCCCTCATCTGCGTAATCGGGGTCGGTGACTGCATTCACATCTGGTCCTAGTAGTATATGTGGTAAAAAAAAATTTTAAATTTTTTTGAAAATTTGAAATTGTTCAAAAAACCACAAGCCACTTTCAAATCTCAAAACTCAATAATATATATATATATATATTATAGCTAAACAGCTTACTCTACCTCAATATAGCTATAAATGAGTCCTTTCCACAACAGAAGCTTGCTATATTTCAAGAGAAAGACAAGAGAAAGACAAGCTTACCTCGATCATCTTCTTGACTCCCATTTTCAGTATCAGAGTTGACGGAGTCTGGTCCACCAACCCTGATACAGGGCCTCCTATAGCCCTAGATGTCGTCTCCCTTCTCTCCCCTTGATCCTGAGCCGCTAGAGTCAACATCAAGCAAGTCTAAAACTTGCACCGCATTGTAACTCCTAGACGCCATCTTCCAAAAAATGACTTTGAAAAAATTTTTTTTTTGCATAGTTACCGGGGTCACACGACACGCTCACTTTTTCCCTATGATGTAATAAGCATTACCTAAGACTGTACGTAATAGGGAGGTCCCCAGTTGAACTGGTGATTTTATAAAAAATGGAGAAGACAGTATGTCAAACCGCAAAGTCTTGGTCGGCAAAGAAGCGGTTGTTTCAATGTGTTATGGAAGGCTACTGAGCTCAAGCAATTTTTTGCTGCTTCTACAAAGCTCTTGAGATGACTGGATCCATAAATGAAGCTGCTGTGAAGAAGGTAACTTTTTTTTAAATTCGACGGAGAACCGATGTTTTTTTTTTTTGCCGAGAAATAAATAAACGCAACTGCTGTGAGGTACTGTCGAAGCAGTCCTGGCTGAAAGCTATTTCAGATGCTTCTCCAATGCATTGGGCACCTGTGTATGCAGTCTGAAGGTTCTAGCTATAAAGTAACTATTTTTTAAAATTCGGAGAAGTCAATCGGTCTTCACCCGCTTTTAAGCGGGATCCGGAACGAAAGGGTTAATATGAGCTTCTAAGTAGCCTATCCTGAAGAACCTACTTTTCTTGCATTGTAAACCACTTCCCAATAGCCACTTCTGCAAGATGTGATGTTGACCATTTGTGAGCAGGCTTTATTGAGTTACACATAGCTATAGGTCAACATTTTTTTATACACAGAAAAGTAATTTAATTTGTATAACAGTTTCAGTAATATTTTGCAGTTCTAAATTGAACATCAATCTGGAATCTAACTTCAGATTTTTGTCATCATTTTTTGGCTAAAAAAAATTATAATAAAAATAATTTTATTCTCATACTAGTTTCTAGTAGGGTCTCTGAACTGCACACTTGAACTGCAAATAATGTTCCAAATCTGAGACTGTCAACAAAAGAGATAACATGCAATTACACAAACATACTAACAAAATTTAATAACAAAATTTCGATTTCCTATGCAGTAACATGCAGCTATTAAGTTTGTTCAGGACATAATAAGGTCATAATTTGTATCTTAATTGTAAATTACTACTTGATTTTAGATGTGCATTTAATGGCATTGCGATTACTTTGAATTACAGTCTTTATCTTTAACATTATTATTATTATTAATTTATTATTCACCACTATTCTACTACTATTATTACTACTGTTTTTATTGCTATTAGGGTGAGTTAGCGATACACTGTAAGTGGTAGCTATCACAATAAAAAATTGGAAATATTTTTGTTGTTGTTTATATAGCCATGTTTGAATGTACATATGTCATCTTGTACTGTTGACCATTGTGTTTTTGTAGCTATTCACTTAGTGGTTGACTTGTTTTAGTTTATTGATATTTACATGCATCCTCCAAGGAAATTGAATTAGGTTATTTCTGACATGTTGTGGGACTGAGTTCAGTCTTACCAACTTTACCATAGTTAATTTGCTATTCGAATTAGAGGTGGTAGTAAGATATCTTAGCTAATTCACTGATTGTTATTTTTCTTAGAAATGCTTGTTTTTTGAAGTCCATGAACGGAGGAAAGTGGTCTCATTACATTACATTTAACCATACATAATTTCAATACTGACTGTTTTTTTTTGTTGCTGAGTGTTTCTATGAGTGGCTTCATTTATTGTTACTATTTCTTGCAGATTATAATCTACTCAAGAAAATGTCGTAGCAGAAAATATACTTAATTAAAAAGATGAAGAAATCATAGGAAGAAAATGTTTATGATGTATAATACTTATTACAAAGCCACTTCATTTATATTTCACAGCATGTCATTATTACAATGTTTACAGATTTATGTATGTCAATCATAAAAACAAGTTATATAGGTGAGGAGCTAGCTCTGACAAAATGTTTATCAACAGCAAACAGTTGAGACTTCTGACATGGTTGAAAAGGCCACCTCCAGTTTCCATAGTCTTTTCCATAATCCAAAAGAAAGGGCCATCTCCTGTACCAGATCACTCTAATATTTCACTCTGTGAAGAAATATTCCAGTTCAAAATGGGGAGGTACAATATGATGATTCAGGTTAGGAAGAATCTTGACAAGAGTAGTCCAACTCCCCAGGTGCCGTATCCTTATGTGGATATTGTAACTCCAACAGAAAAAGTGTCTGCAGAATTGAATGTTGAAAAGAGTTTAAAGCAAGGTAGAGAAAGAAATGAAAAGGATGAAGATAAGAAAGATGTATAGAAGCATGAAATTGTTCTAGATGGTGAAAAAACATCAACCAATGTGACGGCAATTGTAGACATTGGTGAGCTCAAGGAGCTAAAACCAAAAAGAAAGAACGTATGTGATAATTTTGTTTGGATAGAACCATACAGGTTAATTGAATTGTCAATGTGATATTATGTGTGACTAAACTCAGTTACCTCCTGCTCTACAATCAAAGGCCACTGTGTTTAGCCAACTAGTTTGCCGACTTCACTTTAGCTAATGCTTTCGAATTAGGTCCTTCAAGGAGTAGACATAATTAATTGTTAGAATTTTTGTTAATATACATAATTCTGAAATAAATTTATACTACATGAATGTTTTATAGAATATACCTCAGAGTTACAGGACTCTGTGGAAGAGGAGAAGGAATCTCAAGAGGTAGAAACAAGTGAAGTGGAGAAAGATAACCATAATGGTGAAGCAAATAAGAAGAGGATGATAACATTGCCAAGGAAGCGGACTCAGAATAAGAAGATGCTGTAATTAATTACTTGGCAGATGAAGACGAACATACAGAAATAGAGCCGGAAATAGAGTGAGAACATTCACCAGGTAATGACAAAAGTTTTTGTTAGCTTATGACATCATACTAGCTCACAGTTGGTTGATCAGACCAAAATTAAAGTAACTGTTGACAGTTTAGATGTACTCTTTTATATAGAATTTAAATTGAGTGAGTGTGGTTCACGTTATATTGACCAGTATTTCTTAGAGATAAGTACATTATATTGCTGGACTATAACAATTAAATATAGTGCAGTGGAAATTATGAGAGAAATGCAATTAGAGTAATTATTGTCTGGATTTTGTACTAGGTCATAACAATTTTGCTAATAGTATATTCATAAGTTGTTGGTATTTATAGTCAGAACTGGAAAATACTACTTTAAGTTTGAAGGCTAGCTTTCTTGGTCAAATCTTACTTAAATACACATGCATAGACAAAAGTATTAAGTACTTTTGTTCACCACTAATTTAGGAGTTAGCATGGTATGGAGAGGTTCTTTAAACACAGAAATCTTTATACCATTACACTCATACACTGCAATATCAGGTTAGGGACACCATTAGACAAGATTTAATCAATCTGACACATTAATTAATACCTTCTAATATTAATAAAATTATGACGAAGTTAAATAGATTGTTAACTGTGTTATTTGTATTTTATTATAGATTTTTCCAAACTCATCAATCCACACAAGATTCTTGACAACTCTGCAGCTGTTCACAGAAGTAGCATTAGACATCAAACTTAAATTGCCCTCCAGGGATTATCTATGCAAAATAAGTAGTCGTTGGAATTTCTTACACAACATACCTGAGTTTAAAAAAAACACTCCTGAACCTGAAGATAAAGGAGAGTAAGAAACTTCTAAATCATCAACTCCTCAACCAAAGCCTAAGCCTAGAGCTGTGCCGAGGAAGAAACCTGTACCTACTCCTTCTGAACAGACAAAAAAGCCTCCTCAAGCAGCACCCAGGTCCCGGAAAAGCAGTATGGAAATCCTTGATGATTCTTCAACCAAATCTTCTTCTGTGACAGATGAGTCCACACAGGAAGACAAAAAAAGTGAAACTACAAAAGAAGCTGAGCAGCCAATTCCTGTAGCTACAAGGTCACCTCCAAGTGTAGGAAACAAACCAACTTCAAAGCGGGCCCCACTTCCTACACCTGTAGCCAGATCAAGGATAAGCGCTACTGAAGATGCTGTCCCATTATCACCAGAAATGAAAGATCCATCTAATCTCTCTATTAAAGAAAAGACACGCTTAACACAAATGGCATTTGAAAGTACTGGAGAAAAGCCTAAGTCTGGAGGTCCACCTATAGCTCGCAAACCAAAGCCAGCAGTTCCTACTCCATCTGAATCATCCTCAGAGCCCACAGCAACAGAATCAGTATGGAACAGTCCACAGAGAGGAGCATTAACTACAGCACCAGGCAATGACTCTGTTTCCTCTAAAGCCAGTCCAGTACCCAAAAGGAAACTCCCTCCTGGGGCGTTCAGCATCATGGGAGGAGTTTCAGTGTTCGGTCCACCCCCAACAGCAGAAAGGAATAAAACATCAAATGCTACTTCCAAAGACGAGACCAAAGAAGAAGAAGTTGAAGAAACCACTGGCCACTCGCAAGATGTTTCTCCGGAACATCCAGAGTTAGATGAGGAGCAGAAAGATTCTAATGAACTTGAATCATCAGATGAGCAAAAAGACAATGAACAAGTATCTGAACGAGCAACTCCTGCAACAGAGCCTACGGAAATGCCAGTAGAAAAATCTGATGTACCGGATGGTGTAGAAAGTCCTGAAGTTAACTTTGATGTACTATTGTCATGGACACCAGATGTAACTGTTGCATGGCTCAAGCAGGTCGGACTAGGAAGCCATCAGGAAGCTTTTCTTGAGAAGGAGATACATGGAGGCATGCTGTTTGACATTGACGGACACAAACTAAAGGTTAGATCTATACTTCATTTTTCATGTTATAGGTATTGAGAAATATGAGTGATAGCTTAATGTGAACTTAAGTTTCTATTACACTTGATTGGCTCTTATCTGGTCACCTTGAGACCTGAAGGTGCCAGAATCTAAGGAATGCCTCTTCTCAGGGAAAGACCATAATTTTCTTCAACTACATGTTGGAATATTCTCTTCAAGAAATTTCATGCTTTTTTCCAAGCTTAACCACACTCATATTCGCTTGCACCCCTCAGTTGGCTTCTCTACAACTATCGAACTATAGAAATCACTTGCTTACACTTTTTCAATTGATAATGGTTGTCGAATTAACAAAGTCGCTTGGTACATTAGATCAATTTTTTGTCTAACTTATGCCCTATATAGAATAATCTGTCTGAATAAGAGGTGAATGAATCATGTGTAAATTCTATCACCTAACCCAACCCTCTCTCTCTCTCTTACTCCACTCCCAATCTCTACATATAATATCCTCCTCCCACCCTCTCATTCAACCCCCACATCCCCTCATGCTCATCATCATTGCATAAAACAATAAGGTCCACTGTGAAGTGTAGCTTCAACTACATTCCACCAAAATGTGGAGACCTGCTGAGAGAAAACTACAAGTCAATAGAATTTGAGGCTGAAAAATTGTGGATAGCATCTGCAGTCTGCAGTTCTCTTGCTTTGCAACATGAAGTGTAGTTCTGACAACTTATTTTGGGCTCCCACAAAATCAGTACTGTTGTATGAAAGAATGGTCTTGGGAATTCTGCATCTAGCCACGAAGCGAGTGAGAGTAGCTAAAAAGGCTACAGAAGGGAGGTCTGAATCTAGTTCTATGTGAACTGCTTTAGTAAAAACATACAAGAATACATAAACTTTCACTTATATGGTTTTATGTTGATTTCCCCGTATGATGCATAATGGTCCAGCATAGTCAATCCCAGCATGAGTATAAGGAAGTGATGGTTGTAAGCACTCAGGAGGTAGTTGTCCCATAAGCTTATCTGTAGTTCTGGTGTAAGACCATTGATAGGTCACGCATGAATGGCTGATATGAAGAAGGACTGACTTCAGCCCACTGATGTAGTAGTTATCTGCCAGAATTTCTAGCGTTGAGCCTATTCGATCTTCCACCAACCCTGTAATCACCCATCTTGATCAATGAAAGGGTACAATGAAAGGATGGAAGATTTGATGCCTGTGGGTTTGCCATGAGTGAGGTGATATATTTCCGAGTGAAAAGACTGAGATTGAGGGAGTAATATGAACTTGGTTTTGCTGTATATAAATTCTAAAGAAGTCAATCGATCCTCGATGATGAAGTTAGCCTTGCAACTGTTATAGAAAAACCGTCTAATCTACGCTATTACGGCTACTAGCTTATGAAAAGAAGAAAAAAACGGTTCCACAAATTGAAATCTGGAGTTGGTTGTTGGATGAGTAAGACTGTAGACTTCAGTTGAGGAAGCACGACTTAATTTGATATCGGGTCTTCTCGGCCAACATTTGGCGTTCTAAATAACCATTCCGGCCTTACTACCACAAATAACTGTCTAGGAGTTCTTTAGTGTGAATCCGTCTAGAAGCTAGATCTGCTGGTTATATTTTGGTACATATATCTCCATAGTAACCTGCAGGTATCAACTTGGTAATTTGTGTAATTCTATTGGCCACGAAGACTTGCGGGAGTCGGAGCCATGTTTAGCAAACTAAGAACTACAGATAAGTTGCACCAAGTAAAAACATTCGAATCTGGAACGTCCAAATTCTTCGTTATTTGCACAAGGCGAGCAAGAAGAAAAGCTCTAGCCTAGTTATGGTATTGCCATTCAAAGGTGCCACCTTGGTTTTAGAGGTAACAAAACTGACAGTGACTGCAGAGTCTCGATTAAGTGACCAAAGATAGAAGACTGCTCAATAGGTTGCCTGTGAAGCATCGCAATAGCATTGTAGTTTGTGGTTGTCCACTATTCTTGCTGCTTATGTAAGAGGCTATACTCGATAATTAGTGTGACAAAGTGGTTATTGATTGTTAATCTTTATCAATTTCTTGTCTGTTGTATATAGGGAATGGGTGTGACATCACATGATGATAGGAACCTCTTCAAGAAAGAACTGAAGAACTTAAAACCTTCTGCAGACAAGCAAAAGAAGTTGATAGAAAAGCAGAAGAAAGAGGAAAAAAAGCTAGCGAAGAAGAAGAAAAAGTAACTTTTGTTTTACGTTCTTCATCACACTTCAAATCTTTTCTTGTTTATATTTACAAAAGATGCTTTTTAGATGTTTGTGTTAACTTGGTTTGTAGTTTGTTACTGTAGTGTGTTGTCATTATTTTTTCAATGAATGTTGGCACATGTTTTAGGATTTTAAATATTTACTTGGTTGTATTCTACGAATTCATTACAAATGCTGTTTCTGTTTTCATCTCATTTTTTATAAACTAAACATAATAGTTCATAAAAGCTAAAAGTATCTACAATTAAGTGGAAGGCGAAAAATAAAAACTCTAGCTATGATCTGCTATAGCTGTGAGGTCTGCAAATTATTCTAGCTATCCAATTATATTGAAGAGCTGGAGTGGATGTTCGTCTACACTGAACATTTCAATGAGTCTGTTGGCAACATTATGTTGTTTATATTTTAGAGTTCTAATCTTTAGATGTGTTCTCTCTCTTACATAGGCTTTAAATATTTGGTCACCACCGAGATAATGGGACCAGGGACCGCTTGCATAATGCACAAGCGCCGCTCTGCCACATGAGCTACAATAACTAGCTTAGCTCGAATAAATAAAGGAACTAACTAGCTATTTGTAGTAAGCTAATATGAAAGTAGCCAAGTGCGTAATAATACTAATAGATAAAATCTTAATATCAAGAAGAAGCGCAATTAATATAAATATTCTACCATTTTAAAATGAATTAGCTACAATTTATTATGTTACTAATATTTAAGATAGTTCTTATATTAACATAATAATTATAGCTAAATAAACAAAAATTGTTTACACAAATAAAATTAAAGTTTAATATATAGAAGTATACAATTTCTTAAGTTGCTATACCCATCATGTCCTCCCATAACATGGACCTTGCCTGATGTCATGATACAGGTACAGTTGTGTAGTGCATGTGGTAGTTGTCCAGCCTGGACCCAGGTATTGTAACTATTGTGTGTAGAATTGAGGTTTCTGAGTGGACTTCAGAGCAGATCATTCTGGACAGGGAGCATTAGTAATATCAATGCCATTGCCAGACAATAATGCCTTGATGTGAATGATCAACTATGATGAGCTATATATCACAACTTTTATGTGGTAGTCTAAACATTCCCTTTCCTCTACCAGAAAAATGGAGAAACATGAAATTTCCTGGATACGTGACTCCAGGAAATTCAATTACTCACAAAGTGGCCTGCTTCCCAGACAATAGGTAAAGGGTATTGGTACTAGTGAGACTATAACTCGGGACAACTGATGATGTGTCCCAAACAGTTCAAAAGAAAGGTATTCACTATCAAGTAAAGAAAGATGGGAGTATCAGTATAAAGGAGCTCTTCCAGGATGCTGACTGTCCATGCTGCATGCAAATCATCCTCTATGATATAATAAACGGTAAACATACACTCAAGAAATCTTGCTGTTTATATTACGGAGAGTTCAACCTCAGTTGACCCCTGAAGAGGACTTCAGCAAGAAAACAAGAAAAATTTTCTATTATTATAATTATTTCAGCCCGAGAATGACTGAATCAGGAATATTGTAGTTTTTGCCGGCCTGCAGTAGTAAAAACTGAATGTTTGTGACCTGAATAAAGGTCACCTTCTAATGAACATACATGTATGTATGTGTGTGTTTGTCTATTGAATTCATTAGTATTAGCTCAATTCTCTGAGTTACAGAATAATTTATCTCAGTTCAAGTTACAGTTAGAGGAGCAAAACAGGAATCAGTGTGACATTATTCTAATGTTGATGTGCTTAGTTGTCCCTTATCAATTATAAGTCATAAACATGACATCACAAAAACCACACCCACTTTAGGAAATAAGATTTTAGCAAACAGAAATCAAGTAAATTTCTCAGAAATTTACTTGATTTCTGTTTGCTAAAATCTTATTAATGTTAATTTATATAGTGAGAAATTACAAAAAAATGAGTGCATTAATGTAGTACTGTATGCTGTGGGGTGAATGAATGCCAGCAACTGTTAATATAAAGTTAAACTGTGAGAAAAAAATATATAATACAGCTGTATATAATTATAATAGCTATAGTAATTGTTGTATTATTAGCTACTCAGTTACACCCACTGCGTACATTGTAACCAACTTCTACAATAATAAAACAAATTTGCTTTTTATTCTTTAGAAAACAAATAAACAGTAACCATGGAAACCATTAAAATTATAATAGTTCACTTGTTCAAAACGATTCCATAAAAACAAAGATATTTATTAGTGAATTGTAGAAGTAAACAGTTTCTTAAGTTTGCTATTCCCATCATCTCCTCCCATAACATGGACCTTGTCTGATGTCATGATACAGGTACAGTCACCTACTGCATGTGGTAGTTGTCCAGCATGGACCCAGGTATTAGTCTCAGGGACATAGCGCTGGATGGTGGACATTTTCTCCTTTCTCATTTTGTCCCAACCACCGACTGCCAGTAGAGATCCTCCAATGTTGAGTGGACAGGATTGTGTACAGTTGAGTGAAGGTAGTTTGTTCCATATGTTGGAACTGTCTGATGAGGAGTGTGAAACAAGAGCCTCCAGAGATACACTATAGACATCAGGACTGTCACACAGCCGTTTCTCACACCTTCCCCCCATGAGGTACCAGGCATCTCCTATTGTAGTAGACTTCATGGTCACCCATGGTGTTGGTGTAGATGGTCCAGTGGACCACTGCATGTTGGATACATCAAGTACCTCAACAGTTTGTAAACAAACTCCATGGTAACCACCAGCCACCACCAGCCAATGTTTATATGAAGTAGCTGAAGGCCTCCAGCGAGGTGTAGACATAGGAGGGAAGGGGTGTGTCCACTGGTTACTGTCAGGCTGCCACTCTCCTAGCTCACTGCTATAAGAGCCATCTCTATTGCTTCCTCCCACCACAACCAGTTTGTTGTTGATGGTAGTCATAGCAAACCACCTGGTACTGTATGGAGGTAGAGTGTGCCACTGGCAGGACTGTATGTTGTACGCCATCACTATGTAGGCATCCTCATATCTGTCAGTCTCTCCTCCTCCAACATACACTATATCATTTATCTCTACTGATTGGATGTATCCACTCGTATTCACAGGCATGTCAGGACCACGCCTCCAGTCTAGTTTAAGTGGGAATATCTAAATAGAAATATATACAATTGTAAAAGTAAATGTTAGCAAATATAATAAAATGAAGTGCACCGAGTAACAAAAAGCGGCAACAACAATGATGTTGCCATGGTTACTGTTTACTATCAGTCACTACGTAAATTAGTAAGAGTCAAACCGTGGGTTCGAGAATTATCACTAATAACTGTTCCATTCACAAGGGCAAAGCCTGAAGAAGAGGATGGTTATCTAATTCCGGGAGTTATCATTGTTTAAATATTATATTGTACCATAGTTACCTTTTTAAATGGAGTAAAATACTAAATAAAAAGAACGTATAGTGTTTTTTGAGGGGAAAAATATGTCCACTTAATGCAGTGAGGGTCATTCCAAACAATTGATAAGATAAGTGCATTTTATTCCTTTTCCGCAACGTTTAAGCAAAAACAGGGGAGATTAAGTGATGATATCCAGTGATGTTCCCAAGACAAAACTATAATTCTCAAAAAATAATTCTCTGAGCCAGTTCTTTATAGGGATGAAATAAATGTTCCCAAAACACTTCAAACATGTAAAAAACAACAATTAATTTATACCACAACTTTTTTCATCTCACTTTATATTGCTGACAAAAAAGTCTTCAACATGCAATCTAAACCCTCCTCTTGTGATACAATATTTTCCCCAACAGGCGATTGGAGGGGAATGACATTGGGAAATAACATTGTTATCTATGACTTTTACCATAGCAACTATGGTATAAATACACTTCCAAGCCTAATATCTGCACAATAGTATTATTAGGTTCATGATCAGTACTCACCATATCACACTGTGTTTATCACAGTGTGATATGGTGAGTTATGTTTAGCCATTTCATTCAAATGAACTAGTAACTAATAGCAACTGCATGTGCTTTTCAATGTCGACCCCATCTCATACTCCACTAAACAGAATCCTTTGATTATCAATTTTTACATGTGTTATTCAAGTGTGTACCTCTCTGAATTTAGTTTTCTCTGACAAGTTTGAATTTTGCAGACGCAGTAAGTCTTACATGCTTACTGGAGATCATTTGAATTATTGGTGGTGGTAAGTTTGTACTGTAGTTAACTGAAAATATATGCCGTACTCCACAGTATTGTTCTTACTTGAAATTCTTTTGTCCAAATAGTCAATGCATGGAGAGAATATTAAGGCAAGTCTGGTGTTGGCATATCCAGTGAACAAGTGTGTGTTCAAAGTGTTGTGTGTTTAAGCTACTGCTTAGCAGAAGAATAGCACAAGTGAACATTTAACTACCTTTTAAATACAATTAGCTACTTTTGAACAACTTTGCAGGCTTTTTATGGCAGTAAGCAAGTCTTAGTCTATCCTCAGAAATGTTTTTTTTTTTCAGCGCAACAATTATGACAAGTGGTTAATATTACATTTGAAAATCATTTAGTTTTTGTATTACTGAGTATTTACAATTATTTCTTTATCAGATTAAAGGTTATAGCAACCTTGTTTGAATTGTTGTGTACAATGGCTCCCTCACAATTTGTGCTGAATGATAACTACAATATAAAATAATTAGAAGGTGGCAATAAGAAATGTTGCTAGATAACTGTGCTCTCTGCGGGATGAATATCACTGATAATTCCTCAAACCCTTAAAATAATTGAACATATACGTATGTGTCAAGTTATGGGACAGTAAGAAGATACAATTTATCTACAGTGTGAAAAGGTATACAATACTCACCAAAGGTTTCTTGTCAATAGACACTGTCTTGATGCGCTCCAATTCTTTTGTTAGTCGTTCAAATTGGAGAATTTGTCTTTCCTGATGGTAATGAGATTCAAACTGAAGCTTTTCTTGTTCGTGACGAGATTTTATCTGAATTGTTTCATCAGTTATCTGCTTCCTCAATCGATCATTTTCACTCTTCAGTAGATTGTTCTCAGTCTTCAGTTGATTGTTCTCAGTCTTCTGTTGATTGTTTTCTGCCTGTTCTTGCATGACACTTGTCTCCAATTGATGTTTCTCTTCAGTAAGTTGTGTATTTGAAGACTCCAGCATTTCTTTGTCACTTTCAAGTTTTGCATTTTCTTCTGTCAATTCTCTATTTTCAGCTTCTAGTCTATTTTCTGAAAACTGAATAAAACAACACATCAAATCATAATATTACATTCTACATCAGTATGGTCACGACACAGAAAGTAATCACAATTTAACAAGAGTTCAAAGACAATTAGTTTGCTATTAAAACTAAAAGATAGAACTTTATTTTAAGCAATTATTCTAATTGTTCTCATGTAACAGTGCAATGTTATTTATAGGCGTGCAGCACCCTCCTAAATAGTCAAATATTAATAAAATTTTGACTGATGTAATTTGAATACCATCAAAATTTTACAAGATGTATATAGAAAATGTGAATATTTAAACCAATCCCTGCAATTAATATTATTTAATTAAACTGGTTAGTAAAGTTAAAATAATATTTCAAGAGTTAATGCCTTCACTTTAGACTTTACCTTGAGCTCTTCAATTTTTCTGTCCTTTTCTTTAGTCTCCTTCATGTGTAACACACTGGCTATGTTGATTGACCTCCCTCCATGTATTTTGTCCATGGCATCCTGTACTGGTGTTAGTGTCTCCAGTAGTTGCTCAGCAGTAGGTCTTGTTTGAGGAGTATTGTGCAGGCAATTAGTCACCATCTCTACTAGAATAGGATGAGATTTCAATAACTGATCCTCCAAATTCTTCATGTACACCTCACGACGCTGTACTTCAGAGCGACCAATTACTTGACCAGGATTGTGTGGATCTGAACGCGTAGCCAATAGCAGCTCTCCTGGAAATACCTACTCACAAAAAAAATGATTTCATTTTGTGAATAAACTGTGCAGTATTATGACAGCATTTACACCATGTTGTTCATTTCCTTAGTTTACTAGCAGTTATTATAATGATACAACATATATCACACCCAACAATTGTGAACTATTTTGGGAAAGTCAGCATAAATGCAGCATCACGTTTTTGTATTATTTTTCTATAAGTAGGTTTTGCCGGGCCATGGGATCGTCTACAATATTGAATCTTTTTGTTCCTCTTATTATCGTTAATTTATAGAAAATGCCACATAAGGGCATTGCTAAGTAATGGTGGCATGTCTTGAATTTTGAATACTGTCTTTGCCACACCATTATCAAATCAATCCCAAGTCTGCCTCATAGCAAGCTGCACAACCTCACCACTCTCACTTCACTGATCTCTGCTCACTATACTACTCAGGATTAACTGCCAGAGCTGGCCGTTCATATTGCTGGATATATACATTCACTGTTTGAGTATGCTTACACACTAGTGCATCATGTATTTTAGAATGTACTACTGTGTTCACTGGATATCTGCATACTCAATATCTTCATTTTTTAACCCTAAATTTAACATTATTCAGTATACACAAGGCCAAAAGCCAGAGTTTACAAATTGCAAACTAGCTTGTAAACCAATAGTTCACACTTGGTTAGCAGATGGTTAACAACTTTTGTAACTAGCTTGTATACTCTTGGAACGGACACTAGTTAACAAGCCAGTTAACAAACTTGCAAACCTTGAGTGTAACTCATTGGCAACCACTTTGACAAGTCCGCAACTTTTTGGAAACCACTTTAACAAGTCTGCAACTTTTTGGAAACTTCCATGACATGTCTGTTACGATTTGGTAACTACCTGAACAGATTGGTAACTTCTAGGTAACCACTATAACTGATCTGCAACGCCTTGGTAACCACCCTGACAGGTCTGGAACTTCTGTGATAACCCCCTTGTATAAGTTTGCCAACTTCATGAAAACCACTTGATAACTTGGTTAATCAACTCAACAGAATTTTTAATTGGAAATAGCTTCAAAACAAACAAACAAATAAAACAAGCAATGCAGTAATTGTTAAATTAAGTCTCTAATTGTCTTCATTGCCTTCATCCGCAAATAGAAACTCGGTCACTTGATCTAATGTACACAAACAACAGTAAGAATTCATATAATGTAAAATATTCACAAATATTTGCCTTACCTTCATCACTAGGCTCAGTTTCTACATTCTGGCCTATAAGAGAAAATATACTTCATTATTACAATGAAAAACAACAACAACAACAACAACAACAACAAAAAATCAAATTACAGAGATATCATTACCCAACAGGTCATAAATACAAATAATCTGGGAGGTCTTGCTATGAGTTAGATATTTTAATTAGTTCTATTCATTTGTGCCAATTTGTCTACGTATCTGAAAAGTTGATCAGAAAATTCTTACAGTGGAATCAGAAAATTGTTAGCTAAGGCTTCTGAGATACAGAAAATTAAGAGTTATGAACAAACCTATTGTCATTATTACAAAAAAAAAAGTCTTATTGTATTCAGCACTAGCTAGAATTTTTTCTCACACGTAATTCCAATTATTGAAGAAAAGGATATTGAGGAGTCTAAAAGCTACTTGGTATAAATATAATTTATATCAGAATAATTTAGAATATATCAGTATAAACTAAACGGGCAAGTATCAGACCAAGGGTGTCAGTGTGATTGGGTAAAGGCACCTGAAAAGTATCGGCATAACACATAAGGGTATCAGCATAAACCAGGTAAAGGGTGTCAGCACAAATTATCTATAGGATGTCGGCACAAATTAGGTAAAGGGTAGTCTATCAATTAGGTATACAATGAGCGAATAGGAGTATAAAACGAAAAAATCACTTTCCCTTCTATTACAACAAAGACGATAAAATAAATAGCCTATTCAATTGATGCTTTCAAGGGAGCACAGATTCTCTACAATGGACTAGTTTCAACTTTGTAGGACTATTTTCAACTTTGTCAGAGTAGTCAGAACTCTGATGGGTAGCAAATGTGAACTTTAAAAGTACGTAGCATAGGGAAACTACTAAAAAGAGTCCCTTCTAACCCCCCCCCCCCCCCCCCCAAGAGTATTACCACTTTTCTCAGTTAGAACCTGCAGATTATAGTAATTTCTGCCTACAATACCTGAAAGTTGTATTTTAGAGTAAGTAGTATTCAAGGACTGACTTGTATTAAATTTAGAATTCCCATGCTCTTCAGAAAGAGAAATAAACTCTCAAAAATCTCCTACACCATAATATGAAATTTTCACGAGCAGAAAATCTATCGTAGCTAGGTTTATTTGCAGCATAATCTATATGGATTAGGTAAAGTGTGTCAGCCAGGATTAGGTAAAGTTCACCACCAAGGATTGGGTAAAGTGCACCTCCAAGGAGATTGGGTAAAGTGTACCTCCAAGAAGATTGGGTAAAGTGCACCTCCAAGAATAGGGTATAGTGCACCACCAATAATTGGGTAAAGTGCACCACCAAGGATTGGGTAAAGTGCACCTCCAAGGAGATTGGGTAAAGTGCTCCACCAAAGAGACTGGGTAAGGTGTACCACCAACGATCGGTAAAGTGTATGTCAGCACGGATGAGGTATTAAAATTTTATCAGCAAGAATTATCGTATCTCGTTGAAATAGCTCGCGCCCAAAACAGGCCCAGAGGGCTTCATTTAAGGTGGAGCCTGGGGGGCCAGCCCCCCTTAGCTGAATTTCACCCACTGCCCCTTCCCCCAGCTGAATTTCATCCACTGCCAATCCCCCCTTGGCTGAATTTCACCCACCACCCCTCCCCTTCCCACTTAGCCGAATCTCGCTCCCCTTGCACTACTCTGACATGTTCAGTCCATGAAGAAAATTAACAGGCAAGATCATTTGACACTCTTCAGCTGAAAGAGCTGGTTGTCAATTACATGCCAACAAAGTATATATTCAAATTTGAGTGGATATCATTTGAGGGAATTGTATTCCTGTTATGACTGCCTCTGTAAAATAAAGCTTTTCACCAACAAAGTTAATTAAAAGTTGCCTTGAGAAGCTGTTCGAAAGATTTAAGTTTATCTTTTCTAATGAAAGTAGCGCATAGAGTAAAGTTAAACTAAGTGAGAGTGAACTTGAAGATATAGAAATTACATGGAGCAGGAAATCACGAAGGATTGCCGTTTAAATTATCTTGACTGATAGTACCAATATTATTCGAAGTTATCATTCATTTTCCTTTATATTTGCTTTATTTTTCAATGCAATAGAAAAAAGTTTCGCCCCCTGATTGTTGAAAACTTGCACCTTTATGGACTATCTAAATGAAGGCCAGGGGCCAGTACTTGTTATTGCTTCTGCACCAATTTACTCGCACACCTCAAATAAGCCGTGCACATGGTAATGACCCTTTACCAAAATGTTCAAATTATCTTGTTATGCCAAAGGGTCTTTAGGTTAAGTGCATCAGCATGGATTATGTATCAGCAAGGATTAGGTGAAGAGCGTCAGCAACACCGTCATCAAGGATTAGCTGACCCACTTTACCTAATCCTTGTTATACCTGATCCATGCTAGGCACTTTACCTAATCCTTGCTTGCACACTTCATCTAAATCTTGCAGACACCTTACCTAATCCTTGCTAAAGTTGCTGAATACACTTTACCTGATCCATGCTAGGCACTTTACCTAACCTTTGCTGATGCATTTCACCTAATCCTTGCTGGCCTACTTTACCTAATCTCGTAGCTGTCACACTTTACCTAATCCTTGCTGTTACTGTACTTTACTCAATTCATGGTCACTGTACTCTACCCAATTCATGGTTACTGTACTCTACCCAATTCATGGTCACTGTACTCTACCCAATTCATGGTCACTGTACTTTACTCAATTCATGGTCACTGTACTTTACCCAATTTATCACTATACTTTACCAAATTCATGATCACTGTACTTTACCCAATTCATGGTCACTGTACTTTACCCAATTCATGGTCACTGTACTTTACCCAATTCATGGTCACTGTACTTTACCCAATTCATGGTCACTGTACTCTACCCAATTCATGGTCACTGTACTCTACCCAATTCATGGTCACTGTACTTTACCCAATTCATGGTCACTGTACTTTGCCCAATTCATGGTCACTGTACTCTACCCAATTCATGGTCACTGTACTTTACCCAATTCATGGTCACTGTACTTTACCCAATTCATGGTCACTGTACTTTACCCAATTCATGGTCACTGTACTTTACCCAATTCATGGTCACTGTACTTTACCCAATTCATCACTGTACTTTACCCAATTCATAACTGTACTTTACCCAATTCATCACTGTACTTTACCCAATTCATTATCACCGTACTTTAACTAATTGATGGTCACTGTACTTGACGCGATTCATGGTCACTGTACTTTACCCAATTCATGGTCACTGTACTTTACCCAATTCATGGTCACTGTACTCTACCCAATTCATGGTCACTGTACTTTACCCAATTCATGGTCACTGTACATTACCCAATTCATGGTCACTGTACTTTACCCAATTCATGGTCACTGTACTTTACCCACTTCATGGTCACTGTACTCTACCTAATTCATGGTCACTGTACTCTACCCAATTCATGGTCACTGTACTCTACCCAATTCATGGTCACTGTACTTTACCTAATTCATGGTCACTGTACTCTACCTAATTCATGGTCACTGTACTCTACCTAATTCATGGTCACTGTACTCTACCTAATTCATGGTCACTGTACTTTACCCAATTCATGGTCACTGTACTTTACCCAATTCATGATCACTGTACTTTACCCAATTCATGATCCTTGTACTTTACCCAATTCATGGTCACTATACTTTACCCAATTCATGGTCACTGTACTCTACCCAATTCATGGTCACTGTACTTTACCCAATTCATGGTCACTGTACTTTACCCAATTCATGGTCACTGTACTTTACCCAATTCATGGTCACTGTACTTTACCCAATTCATGGTCACTGTACTTTACCCACTTCATGGTCACTGTACTTTACCCAATTCATGGTCACTGTACTCTACCCAATTCATGGTCACTGTACTTTACCCAATTCATGGTCACTGTACATTACCCAATTCATGGTCACTGTACTCTACCCAATTCATGGTCACTGTACTTTACCCACTTCATGGTCACTGTACTCTACCTAATTCATGGTCACTGTACTTTACCCACTTCATGGTCACTGTACTTTACCCAATTCATGGTCACTGCACTTTACCCAATTCATGGTCACTGTACTTTACCCAATTTATGATAGAGCATACTCACATTTTACCCACTCCACACTCTTGCCATACCCAGTCCATACTCTCCCTTTACCCAATCTATACTCTCCCTTTACTCAGTCCACACTCTCCCTTTACCCAGTCCATACTCTCCTTATACAGTCCATACTCTCCTTATACACAGTCCATACTCTCCTTATACACAGTCCATACTCTCCTTATACAGTCACACAGTCCATACTCTCCTTATACACAGTCCATACTCTCCCTTTACCCAGTCCACACTCTCCCTATAAACATTCCACTCTCCCTATAAACATTCCATACTCTCCTTATACACAGTCCATACTCTCCTTATACACAGTCCATACTCTCCCTATACACAGTCCATACTCTCCTTATACACAGTCCATACTCTCCTTATACACAGTCCATACTCTCCCTTTACCCAGTCCATATTCTCCTTATACACAGTCCATACTCTCCCTTTACCCAGTCCATACTCTCCTTATACACAGTCCACACTCTCCCTATAAACATTCCATACTCTCCTTATACACAGTCCATACTCTCCTTATACACAGTCCATACTCTCCTTATACAGTCCATACTCTCCTTATACACAGTCCATACTCTCCCTATACACAGTCCATACTCTCCTTATACACAGTCCACTCTCTCCCTTTACCCAGTCCACACTCTCCCTATAAACATTCCACACTCTCCCTATAAACATTCCATACTCTCCTTATACACAGTCCATACTCTCCCTTTACCCAGTCCATGTTCTCCTTATACAGTCCATACTCTCCTTATACACAGTCCATACTCTCCTTATACACAGTCCATACTCTCCCTTTACCCAGTCCATGTTCTCCTTATACAGTCCATACTCTCCTTGTACACAGTCCATACTCTCCTTGTACACAGTCCATACTCTCCTTGTACACAGTCCATACTCTCCTTGTACACAGTCCATACTCTCCTTGTACACAGTCCATACTCTCCTTATACACAGTCCATACTCTCCTTATACAGTCCATACTCTCCTTGTACACAGTCCATACTCTCCTTGTACACAGTCCATACTCTCCTTATTACACAGTCCATACTCTCCTTATACACAGTCCATACTCTCCCTATAAACATTCCACACTCTCCCTATAAACATTCCATACTCTCCTTACTACACAGTCCATACTCTCCTTATACACAGTCCATACTCTCCCTATAAACATTCCATACTCTCCTTATACACAGTCCATACTCTCCTTGTACAGTCCATACTCTCCTTGTACACAGTCCATACTCTCCTTATACACAGTCCATACTCTCCCTATACACAGTCCATACTCTCCTTATACACAGTCCATACTCTCCCTATACACAGTCCATACTCTCCCTATACACAGTCCATACTCTCCTTATACACAGTCCATACTCTCCCTTTACCCAGTCCATACTCTTGCTTTACCCAGCATATAGTAGGTAATGGGTAACCAGCAGGAATAAGGTAAAGGGACACTGTGGTGTTTTTTTAGAAAAGTTTCCACATGGTATTCCACACATACATTGTTAGGATTCTCCTATTCTTAATTATGCACGAGTATCACAATATAGGGAATTCACAAAACTAGTAGGTAAAGGGTAACCAGCAGAAAATGGTAAAGGGAAACCAGCAGAATCATGGTAAGGGCACATGCAGAAAAAAGTAAAGGTTAATCAGATAACAAGCAGGAAAAAGTTAAAGTAAAATCCTAAGCTTATACATTAACCCGGAGGTTCCCTCAAACCAATCATTTACATACTTTTAATACTGCCACTTCCAATAAGGATATTTCATTGATGAGATTCCTTCACCGCTTCTTCCGCCTCTGATGTCATATGCATTAACATCTCCAGCAGTTTAGATTTTAAATCATTTCACTCCACTAGTTGTTGCGGCCTATGCAAATAATTGGATAATAGCATAAATTGTGCACCCACACAGTTGCTTTATGCTAGCTGCTATTTCAGCACAACTTAAGCTATAGAATACTGAGGGGGTTAAACCTAGGATCTCCAACCCCGCCTCGAATATTGGGGAAAATATAGAACAGCTTCTATGAATATTACGATCATGAAATCATGCAAGAAACATCGATCAATGCAAATATACAGTCTCATACAAGCATGTGCACCACAGTAGAATGTTTAGAAAAAGGGTGTGGTGTGGCTAAGTAAACACACAGCACCTGTCTCTTACAAGAAAAATAATTCTGCATACGACACACATCAATGATTCAATCAGCTTCAAAATGTCAGCTCAAAGTTACAATCAACTGTTCGTCACACGTTCTTTCAGTCTATTACAAGACTACCCTCAGCCATGGGGTTAAAATAGTGTAATACTTCACAAATACCTCTCTTGTTCATTAAAATTTTGAAAAATTTACATTAAAATTTTGAAAAATTACTAACATCTATATAATAACAGGGGTTCATTTAGGGGGGGAGCAAGGGAGACGCTTGCCCCCCCTTGAAGCCATTTCACCCTTCTTGAAATATTCTTAAAATTTCGTAAGCAAAATGCGAAGTTAAAAAGTGAATATTTAAGGTGAAGGGAAATGCTTAAATCATGCCCGTCTCTTTTCTCATCTTAGTTCTGCATGAACCGTGTGACACCCTTTAGATAGCACAAACTCAACCTCGTCCACTCTTAAATTGATTTCTAAATGAACCCCTGAATAATACACTTGTGTGCCAAATAACAATGATGAACGACAACGACCGTGTGTGTGTGTATTCATGAATAATCCATGAGCTTAAACAGTCTGGCCAAGCATCGTCCTTACCTCAATGGGTAAAGAGTCATCACATTCAGTAGAGAGTGATTAATTGTTACTAAAAAGTGGGAGGAATAGACTAAGGGAAGGCAAAAGTATGAAAGAGAGAAGGCAAAAGTTTCGCGCAGCGTAAGGCCACAATCATGATGGTAGGACAGAGATTCCGAAGCAGGAGAATTAGACAAAGGAAAAGGGACTCCATTACTCAAGAAGAAAAAGCTTAAGAAAGGAAATGTGAGGGTGGGATAAGAATAGCTGAGATAGTTTAAAAAAGAGAGCAGGAGATGAAAACTAATTAATTAATAGATAGTAGAGAATGATAACTGAGCAAAATAACTTCAATATGTCGAGCTCCACTGTCTGTTGGGGTACTTGCTGGTATATTGTAATATACACTATTTAATTTCCCCTTCAAAATTATTTCCTAATTTAGAATCCACCTAACCTTGCAAGCCACTTTTACTCGACTGCATAGTCCACCGCACATGTGATCTTCTTCTCTTGTTGTATAAAGTCCTGAACAATCAAATAAATTAAAAATTCTCAAGAATTTCTTCAAAATTAATGTGTACTAAATAATTATACAAACATTGTAATTAAGGCCGAGCACCTCTTATAGCAAAAATTTTGAA